>OAWP01001041.1_pt1 | contig 19416 bp, 19 predicted proteins | sample 1517081 | NCBI WGS metagenome assembly OAWP01 (sample SAMEA2580167, study PRJEB22360) | human gut metagenome | biome: human gut; feature: human-associated habitat; material: faeces | place: Denmark | collected 2008/2010 | reverse complement strand
TGACAACTCTGAATTTAAATGGTGGAACCAAGAAGCATGCCCCCTGCCATATCCAGTGTCAGAGACGGTGGGGTAGGAATAATGGTCAGATTCGTCATCATGGACAGGGAATTCAGGTAAGCTCCCGTAATAATGTTGCCGATCTCCTGCATGGCAGAAAATTCGATCTCGGAGAACCCTTCCTGCTGTACCATGTCTCCCATGATCTTATGGAGAAGATGCTTGGCGCTGCCCTGTTCTACCAGAAACATCATGCTGCCGGTGATATCTCCTTCCACTCCCAGGAAGACACCGACCATTACCTGCTCTTCTCCTCCCATCAATGCTCCTACTTCGTTGAAATCCAAAAGCTTTACCTGCGGTACCTTCATATCTACCTTACAGTTCAGCATCTGGGAGAGTGCTGTCATAGCGTTGCCCGCTCCAATGTTGCCAATTTCTTTTAAAACGTCCAGATATGTTTCCGAAACTTTCTCTAAACTCAGATCTCCCATGGATCAGTCTCCTTTATGCATTTTCCTCCAATGTGATGGAATTCAGATCCAACAGAGAGATCAGTTCCCCATTGTGTTTGCCTACACCTGTAATAAAGCTCTTTTTGCTCTCAGCGGTATTCTGTGATAATTTCTCAATCTCACTGCTTCCCAGAGTCACTACTTCTCTTACTTCATCCACAATGATTCCTACACTGCCCTGCTGTTCCTGCTTCAGAATGATGATTCTGGTAGCACGGGTCAGTTCGTCTGCCTCCAGTCCCATCTTCACGCGAAGACTCATGACCGGCAGAACCTCACCACGCAGATTGATGACACCTTTTAAATATGCGGGTACCTTGGGCACTCTGGTGATATGCTGCATTCTTACAATATTGTCAATGTATCGGATATCGATACCGTACTGCTCATCTCCGAGGCGGATCACAATATACTGGAAAAAATCCTCCTCAACTTTACGCTCGTCTCCGGCCTTTAAAGTTTCTTTCATGCTAAGTTCTTCCATAACTGTCATCTCCCTCCTTACAGTAATGCGTTGGCATCCAGGATCAGTGCTACTTCGCCGTCACCAAGGATCGTTGCACCACTGATGAATTTGCACTGCTTGATGTATTTGCCAAGAGACTTTATAACGATCTCCTGCTGTCCGATCAGTTCGTCGATAACCAGACCTGCCATCTTATCGCCCTTCTTGACAATGACAACGATCAGGTTGTCCTCAGGGGATCTGGTACTCTCTACATCCAGTACCTCAGTCAGACGGATCAGAGGAATCACGGTTCCTCTCAAGTTGATCACTTCTTTGTTCTCTACCAGTTTGATATCGTTGGGAGAGATATCTTCGATCGTCTGGATGGATCCCAGAGAGATCGCATATTTTTCTCCTCCTACGACTACCATCAGTGCCTGGATAATTGCAAGGGTCAGAGGCAGTCGAATGGTCCAGGTACTTCCCTCTCCCCACTTGGATTTCACTTCCACTTCACCGCTTAAGGATTCGATCTTGGACTTAACAACATCCAGACCTACACCTCTGCCGGAAACGTCGGTCACCTTCTCAGAAGTAGAGAATCCAGGCTGGAACAGCAGGTTGATAATATCCTTCTCAGACATATTAGCAGCCTGCTCCGTGGTTACCAGATTACGTTCGATTGCTTTATTCTTAACAGCTTCTACATCAATACCGTTACCATCATCCCTTACTTCGATGACTACGTTATTACCATCCTGATAAGCATCCAGGAAGATAGATCCCTGTTCCGGCTTGCCACGCTGTGCACGTACCTCTGCGGATTCCAGACCATGGTCTGCGGAATTACGAAGCAGATGCATCAGAGGATCTCCGATCTCGTCTACTACGGTACGATCCAGTTCGGTCTCTTCACCACTCATATACAATTCCATCTTCTTGTCCAGCTTCTTGGACAGATCACGGATCATTCTGGGGAACTTCACAACAACGCTCTCAATAGGTACCATTCGTACCTTCATTACAGATTCATGAAGGTTCGTGGTTACGTTTTCCAGATACTCGATCTGCTCATTGAATGCGGAATTATTGCCCTGGTCATTGCTGGACGCAGCTACCAGAGAGTTCTTGGCAATGATCAGCTCACTTACCAGATTCATCAGGGAATCCAGTTTTTCAATATCTACACGCACGGTACGGTTGACGACCGGCTTATTGGCGGGTTTCTTTTCCGGTGCCTTGGCTGCGGCTACAGGCTTCTTTTCTTCCTTCTTGGGCTGTTCTGCAGCCTTGACCTCTGCCACTGCTTCCTTCTTCTCTTCTGCGGGTTCGATTGCTTCCTCTTCCGCATGGTAATTCTTGGTCTTCTCCAGTTCCAGTACCGCACCGGTTACCTGTGCGATCTCAGATACGCTCTCTGCGGACTTGATAATATCATCCAGAGAGTAATCAGACAGAACGATCAGTGTGAAGTCCTTGTCGAACTTCTCATCCTCTACATCCTGTGCGCTGGGCATGGATACGATGATCTCACCTTTTTCCTCCACTGCCTTGAATACCAGGAATGCTCTTGCGGCCTTCAGGATACAGCTTTCCTGTACCACTACATTGATGCCGTATACATTTTTACCCTGCTTCATAGCCTCTTTGATCACACGGATCTGGCTGTCATCAAAAGCAATGTCATTCCATTTTTCACCACCGTCTGCGCCGGATTCAGCTGCAGGTGCTGTGGCAGTGGGAGCCTCTTCCTTGGCAGCGGGAGCCTCCTCCGTCTTGCCATCGTTTAAAATATCATTCAGGGCCTTGATCAGATTCTCATTGTCGTTGGTTCCCTCATCAGAGGTCTCCTGAATATTGTTCTTGTACTCTTCCAGAGCATCCAGACACTGGAACAATACATCGATCATTTCCGGTTTTACTTTAATATTGCCGTTACGTACTTCCGAGAACACATTCTCCATGTCATGGGTCAGGTTCTGCATACGCTTGTAGCCCATGGTTCCTGCCATTCCTTTCAGGGAATGCGCGGCACGGAATATCTCATTGATATTGTCCATGTTTTCAGGATCTGACTCCAGTTCCAGAATCTGTGTGTTCAAGTTCTGCAGATGTTCATTTGTTTCATCCAGAAAAATTTCAAGATATTGGCTTACGTCCATCTCTTCCTCCATTCTGCCGGTCACGGTATTGCCGGAAACGGCATATATTGCTTGCTACTTTACTACTCCTACATGCAGTATGATCTCCTGGGCGATCTGATCTAACGGTACTACCTGATCTGCCAGCCCGGCTGCGATGATACTCTTAGGCATTCCAAATACTACGCTGGTATCCTGATCCTGTGCGATCACATAGGACTTTTTGGAAGCTTTCAGTTTCCCGATTCCTTCCGTTCCGTCCGCTCCCATTCCCGTCATAACGGCGCAGACTACCGAATCAAAGCGGCTGGTCTGCAGGGACTCATACATATAATTGGCACAGGGTCTGACACCTTCCCTGTAAGGTTCCTCCGACAGATGCAGCGTATGGCGTCCAGCCGGGGATGTGACAACATTAAGGTGTTTGCCGCCCATGGCGATGTAGACCCATCCCTTTTTCAGTTCTTCTCCCTCTGCTGCTTCCTTTACATGAAGCTGGCTCAAATTATCCAGCCGTTCTGCAAGGGATGCTGTGAATCCCACAGGCATATGCTGTACTACCAGCACCGGTGCATCCAGATTCGCCGGCAATAAGGGAATCACCGACTGGAGAGATTTCGGGCCTCCTGTGGAACTGGCAATGGCTACGACCTTGCTACCCGACACGCTGACCGGATGATGATTGATGATCTTCATCATCTCTTTTACCGTGCCTTTTTCCTCGGTAAGCTTCGCTTCCTCGGCAAATACCGGCAGTTTGCTGTTCGCTACCACATTCAGTGTCCGCAGGAATTCTCTGCGGAAATTCTCACCACGACAGTCTACTGCGCTGTCCGGCTTATGTACAAAATCCAACGCTCCCAGTTCCAGAGCATCCAGAGTGGTTCTGGCGCCTTCCTTCGTATCGGTGCTGGCCATCATCACACGGGCGGGAATCTTGTATTTACGCAGCTCCTGTAAAAGCTGCAGGCCGTTCATACGCGGCATATTCACATCCAGGACAACTGCGTCGTAACTGTTTCGGCTCAACAGATCGAATGCTTCCAATCCGTCTTTTGCCCGGTCAGCCACCTGGAACCTTATGTCAGTATCTATTATATCACACAGCACTCTTCTCATGAGTGCAGAGTCATCAACAACCAGTATTTTTTTTGGCATTAGTCCAATCTCTCCTTTTTACGACTCTTACGCTCTTCTTCAAAAATAAAGCGGATGATTTCTTCTCTTGTATTTACGTCCAGGTTATAGTACTGTACCCGGTGTTCGAACGTCCCCTTGCGTTTCTCCAGTTCTCTTACCGCCAGTACTTTGCCTACCACCTCGTACTTTTTCTGTTCTCCGTCTTTCACCAGATGATAACTGCACAGGATCAGACTGCCGGGTTCATATCGCTGGGTAGACACAAATCGCAGTCCTCCGCCGCTGATGTCCACGATCACGCTGTGTTTCAAAGGAAGTCCCGGCTGCAGTTCATAAGGAGAATTTTTCTCCAGTGCCTGGATCTCTTCTTCCTCCAGATTTCTGGCACACATATCCAGTGCGCAGCTGAAACGATAATATTCTCTTCTCTGATATTTCCGCAGATTGCTGGTCAGTTCCATGACCAGCACATATACGTTGTTGCTTTTGTACCGGTCTATGATCCTTGCAAAGCACTGGTACAGGCTGTTCTCCTCGAAAAAGATCATGTCGTATTCCGAGTCCACCGGCAAAAGTATCAGTCTGGTCTGCTCCATGGGCATGGAGATCTCCAGGGTATCCTCCGACAGAATCTGCAGCACCCGGCTCTGGTACACCTTTGCCGTGCTTTCTGCTCCCTTTTCCTCCAACCCCCGCTGCAATGCGCGGAGCTCTATTTTCGATCCTTCTTCCACAAATCTGGATAACATAAGTTCATACCTCTCTTATCTGGACTGTTTTGTAGCTCCATTTCTCGTACCTATAATGTGAGAAAAAAATGCTGCCATTCCGCGCCTGGGCTGCTGCTCCTGCGCTGTATCGTCTTCTTTTTCGCACATTCTCTCTGCGATTCTCTGATAAGCCTGGCTTGCCTTTGCTCCCGGATTCTGTATGGATACGGGTACCTGCTGCATCACCGCCTGCATGACCTGAGGATCCTGAGGTACACATCCCATATAAGTCATGGGAATTTTCAGGTATCTGGTCACGACTGCATTCAGCTTGTCGAACAGTACCTGGCCTTCCTTGATATTACTTACCCGGTTGGCCACCATCATCACCTTCGTGAAATCCTCCTGGAATCTCGGATGTCTGTACAGTGCCTTCAGCAGAGAATAGGAATCCGTGATGGAAGTAGGCTCCGGTGTGGTCACCAGCAGCACTTCCCCGCTGGCCACCAGAAATTCCAACACACTGTCAGAGATTCCCGCTCCGGTATCCACGATAATGATATCCGTCAGGGCATCCAGCTCCGCCAGATTCTGTATGATACAGGTCAGGGCATCTTTTCCCAGATTGGACATCCCGGCAATTCCCGAACCACCAGAAATAAATCCCACTTCCATAGGGCCCCAGGTAATGATATCACTGATGCTCTTGCCCTCGTAAACCAGATCACACAGGTTGTGCTTCGGTATTGCTCCGAACATGATCTCGATGTTCGCCAGCCCGAAATCAGCATCCAGAATGATCACCCGTTTGCCCATTTTGCGGAATTGAATTGCCAGATTGATGGACATATTGGATTTTCCCACGCCACCCTTGCCGGAAGTAACGGTAATGACTCTTGCAGTAGGTCGTATTTGGTTATTTGCTTTAATGATCCTTAGCTGTTCCGCCTGATCCATTTTCACGCGCCTTTCTGTTAAAGCTTTCTTCCTTCCTCTCTATTCCTTACCTCCGAGGATCTGTTTCACCGTCTTCTGAGGATTGAACATTTCCATGTCATCCGGAACGTTTTGACCACAGGTCACATATGCGATCGGTGCATCCGTATAAAGCTTTATGTTCAGCAGATTCCCCACTGCTTCTGTTTCATCCAACTTTGTAAAAATCAACTCAAACTTTGCGATCTTTCCGTAACAGTCTGCGATCTTCTGGAGATCCCTGTATTTTGTGGTAGCACTTAATACCAGAAATACCTGATAGTCCTCCGGTCTCTTCAGTCCACCCACCATTTCCTTCATTTTCTCCAACTGTTCCGCATTCTGGTGCGATCTCCCCGCTGTATCGATAAAAATATAATCACAGTCCCAGTAATCATCAATGGCGGTCTGCAACTCCTCCGGTGTATAGATCACGCGGAAAGGTGTCTCCAGAATATTGGCATAGGTCCGCAACTGCTCCGCTGCCGCAATACGATAGGTATCTGCCGTAAGGAGAGCCACCTTTTTCTTGTCTTCCACACAATATTTTCCTGCCAGTTTGGCGATGGTAGTCGTCTTACCCACACCGGTAGGTCCGATGAACCATACGATTCTCGGTCCGTCCTCCGCCGGAGTGATTCCTTCGGATTTTCCGAATTTCAACACCATCTTCTGATAAATATTCGCCAGTAGATAATCAAAGGGAAGATCCGCTTTCTTTGTCTTGGAAGCATCCTCCAGAATACTGTTGACATATTTTTCATCCATCTCATTATCCAGCATTTTGTTATACAGCAGACGGATGAACTTATCCTGCTCCGGATTCTGCTCGTCCTCTTTTTCTTCCTGCTTTTCCACTGCTGCTTCCGCTTCACTGTCCAAAGCTTCTTTCTGTGCTTCCGCTGCCTTCTCCGTATTTGCATCTACCGGTCTGCTGTTTAACTGACTTTCCAAAAGCGTCTGCAGACTATCCAGCTTTTTTTCTATATTTTCCGTGCTGTTTTTCATCGATACAGTCTTCGCCGTACCTACACCTGCCCCGGAAGCTTCCGTACGATTCAGACTGTTTACCACAGATCTCTGTGGGGACTCATCCTCCAGCGCAGCGGTCACCTCGATCTGCTTCGGTGACAGAAAAGAGAACAGCCCTTTCTTTTTCACTTCACGGACATTCATGATCACCAGTCCGTTTCCCAATTCTTTTTTCGCAGCCTCTGTTGCCTCTGCTTCTGTTTTCCCGGTAAATTTCTTAATTATCATACTGTTCCTCGTTCCTGTGTCGGTTCAATGCGCTTAATATCTTAAGCTGTGACCATACCCACAGACTGCAATTCCACATTCGATTCTACTTCGTTGTAAGACACTACGACCAGATCCGGATAATAATCTTCGGTCAGCCGCTTGAAATACATTCTTACGATCGGTGATGTCATGATAATGGGGGTCTTTCCCATGTTTTCCAGCTTTTTGATCTCTTCTCCCACCGCATTGAGAATTGCTTTGCTTCTGGCGGGATCCAGATTCAGGAAAGCTCCTGTCTCTGTCTGTTTTACGCTTCCCATGACTTCCTGCTCGATCTTTGGATCCAGCGTCAGCACACTGGTAGTCTCGTGGGAAGGGAAATACTTGGTGGAGATTGCTCTCTTTAAGCTCTGTCTCACATACTCCGTCAGGATATCGGTATCCCTTGTCGTCGGTGCATAATCCGCCAGAGTCTCCAGAATCGTCGGCAGATCCCGGATGGAGATTCCCTCCCGCAACAGATTCTGCAATACTTTCTGGATCTCGCCCAGTCCCAACAACTTTGGTACCAGCTCGTCCACCAGAGAAGGATTGTTCTCTTTTACATTGTTGATAAGGTTCTGTACATCCTGTCTGGTCAGCAGCTCCGCAATGTGCTGGCGGATGATCTCCGTCAGATGCGTAGCGATGATGGAAGGGGGATCTACTACCGTGTAGCCCAGGCTCTCCGCCCGCTCTCTCTGACCTTCCGTGATCCAGATAGCCGGCAGATGGAAGGAAGGCTCGAACGTGGGGATACCCGTAATCTCCTCTTCCACATAACCGGGATTCATTGCCATATAATGGTCAAACAGGATTTCTCCCTCACTGACCTGAATACCTTTGATCTTGATGATATACTGATTCGGATTCAGCTGAATATTATCACGCAAACGGATAATAGGCACCACCGTACCAAGTTCCAGCGCAATCTGTCTTCGGATCATAACCACGCGATCCAACAGGTCACCGCCCTGGTTCACATCCGCCAGAGGAATAATACCGTAACCGAATTCCAGCTCGATGGGATCCACCTGCAACAGACTGTTGACATTTTCCGGCTGCCGGATCTCCTCCGCCGCAGCTTCCTCACTGTCTACCTCCTGTTCGATCTGTGCTGTCTCGATCGTGCCCTCGATATTTCTTGCCACGATGATAAACACCAGTCCCAATCCCACGAACAGGATCGTGTTCAATTCTGTCACGAATCCCAGGATTGCCAGCATGGCTCCCACCAGGTACAGACCCTTGGGTACACCGAACAACTGGCTTACCAGTGTCGTACCGAAGTCAGCATCCTTGCTTCCCTTGGTCACCAGAATACCGGTGGACAGTGAGATCAACAGGGAGGGGATCTGGCTTACCAGACCGTCACCGATAGTCAGGATAGCGTATTTATTCAGAGCGCTGGTAATATCCATGCCTTGTCTCGTCATTCCCATGATGATACCACCCACAATATTGATGGTGGTGATCAGAAGACCCGCAACCGCATCTCCTTTTACATATTTTACGGCACCATCCATGGAACCGAAAAAGCTTGCCTCTTCCTGGATTTTCTCTCTTCTCTTCTTTGCTTCCGCATCTGTAATGGCTCCGGTGTTCAGATCCGCATCAATAGCCATCTGCTTACCGGGCATTGCATCCAGGGTAAATCTCGCTGTTACTTCAGATACACGCTCTGAACCTTTGTTGATGACCATAAACTGGATCAGGATCAGAATGATGAAGATAATGACACCGATGACCAGATCACCGCCACCTACGAACTCACCGAAAGTTTCTACGACATTACCTGCATTGCCGTCTCTTAGGATCAGACGGGTGGATGAGGTATTCAGCGCAATACGGAAGATCGTGGTAAACAGCAGCATCGTAGGGAAGAAGGACATATCCAGAACTTCCTTACTGAACATCGTGGCGAACAGAATTGTCAGCGCCACGGAAATATTAATTGCTAACAGAATATCCAGCAGCCAGGAGGGAATCGGCACAATAAACATGATAATGGCAGCCATGATATAAATTGCTACCGCCACATCCGCTTTTTTCATTTTCATCTGTGCCTGACCTCCTTTCTCTTTTTGTGTATTTTCATCTTTTTGCTAATGTTTCTATTTCTTCTCTATACTTCTATACTTTCCCTTGCAGATGATATACAAACGCCAGGACTTCTGCTACCGCCTGGTACAATTCCGGTGGCACCGCCTGTCCCACATCCACATTTGCATATAGCATTCTGGCAAGTGGTTTGTTTTCTACGATTTCTATCTGATGCTCTCTGGCGATCTCCTTGATCTTCGCTGCCAGATAATCCTCACCTTTTGCGATCACAATAGGGGCATCCGCCACCTCCGGATCGTATTTGATTGCCACCGCATAATGGGTGGGGTTCGTGATGACCACGTCCGCCTGGGGCAGATTCTGCATCATTCTCCGTCTGGAAGCTTCCTGCATCTTCTGACGGATACGCCCCTTGATCTGCGGATCACCTTCCTGCTGCTTGTACTCTTCCTTGATCTCCTGCTTGGTCATTCGCATGTCTTTGCTGAATTTGTACTTCTGGTAGATAAAATCCGCAGCCGAAATGATCATATAGACCAGAGACACCCGGATTCCCAGATCTGTCACCGTTCCGCCGATCAATGCAATAGCCTGCATCAGATCCATATCATACAGGGAAAACAGCAGAGGCCATTTATCTTTCAGATAATTATAACATATGTAAGTGATCAATCCAATCTTCAGAATGGACTTGATCAGTTCCACCAGCGCATTGGCAGAAAAAATTCTTTTGAAGCCCGAAAGCGGGTTCAATTTACTGAACTTGGGCTGTAGCGGTTTTCCCGTAGGCTTCCAGCCCACCTGCACCACATCGCTCAAAAATGCCACCACTAATCCCAGCAAAAGGAGCGGTGCCATAATGATGATGGCCTGTAAAAGCATCTGCCGGAATGCGATTGCGGTGTCCTGCTGTGGCATATTTCCATGCCAGAAAGTCACCACCTCGGGAATTCTCTCGTAAATGACGCTGAACACATTTATAAACTGATACCCCATGTGTCCTACCCATATTTTCAATACCAGAAATACCGTCAGCAGACCCAGCCCGTTGGCAATTTCACGGCTTTTGGCAACCTGACCTTCTTTTCTGGCATCAGACAGCTTTTTCTCGGTAGCAGGCTCTGTCTTCTCTCCGCCCATCCCTTCTGCAGCGAAGAATTGCAGATCATATTCCAGGATCACATCATACCTCCGATAAAAGATACTACCATCTTTTTCATTTCCTGATAGACAAAGTCGGCAGCCCCCGGAAGCATCCCGGTGGTAAGGAACATTGCCGTCAGTCCCGCCAGAACCTTCAGCTGAATACCTACTGCAAACATATTCAGCTGGGGAGACACCTTGGCCAGCACTCCCAGGATTGCATTCAGAAGCAATATCACACAAAAAATCGGCAATACAATACGAAAGCCGATCAGGATATAATCACTCATAAATTCTGTCATGGATTGTAACAGACTGTCCGCGTGAAACACCACCCCGTTCACCGGGATCAGTGTAAAGCTGTCTGCCAGTGCTCCGAAAAGATACCTGTACATTCCGGAAGCGATCAGCATCAGCATAAAAGAATACTGATACAAGACACCGGTAATGCTGGTGGTCTCTTTCGTAGCCGGATCCAGTAACGTAGCCATGGACAGGCCTGTCTCCATGTCAGCAATGGAACCGGCAAAATTCACGACTGCCATACAGATATTGGCCCCGAAACCGATCAGCAGCCCGGCAATTGCCTCTTTCATGACGATCACCGCATATTCCATCACAGTGTCAACAACTACCGCATCCGCCGGTGTCAGCGTCTCATAAAGCAGCCACGCCGTAAAAAAGCTGATGCCGATCCGGATTCTGGCCGGGGTGTCATTCATCCCGAAATAAGGCGCTATATATACAAAGCAGGATACTCTTACGAATATCAGCAGAAAATATTCAAGATCATATATTGAAAAAGAAAGATCTACCATATTTCTTCCCGTCACCTATGTACATACTGGCTGAAACTTGACCACAATTGCACCGTGTACTCCACCATCGTGTTCATCATCCAGTGACCGATAACCACCAGACACAAAAAGATGGCAACGATCTTCGGTACAAAGGTCAGTGTCTGCTCCTGAATGGAAGTCACCGTCTGGAAAATACTGATGACCAGACCAACAACCAGGGATACCAGCAACACCGGCAGGGATACCTTGATGATCACATATAACGCATTATTCGTCATTTCCGATACTGCATCTATCGTCATAGCAAAACCTCATCTTACGAATCTAATAAAATGTCTGTACCAACTGCCCTATGATCAGTGCCCAGCCGTCTGCCAGTACAAACAGCAGGATCTTGAAAGGCATGGAGATCGTCGTCGGCGGCAGCATCATCATACCCATACTCATTAAGGTGGATGCCACTACCATATCGATCACAATAAACGGTATATAGATCATAAAACCGATCCAGAACGCCATTCGCAGTTCACTGATCATAAAGCTGGGAACCAACACGGAATTCGGAATATCCTCCAGGGTTCCGTCCCACTCCTGTCCTGCGATATCCATGAACAGTTCCACATCCTTCACCTGAGTCTGTGGATACATAAATTCCCGTAAGGGTGCCATGCCTTTTTCCAGAGCCTCATCCTGATCGATCGTGCCCTCCTCAAAAGGCTGGATTGCTTCCTCATTGATCCTCGTGATCGTAGGCTCCATAATGAAAAATGTCAGGATCAGTGCCAGTCCGATCAGGATCTGGTTCGGCGGTGCCGTCTGGGTATTCAGTGCAGACCTGGTAAAATGCAGCACGATGATGATCCTCGTAAAAGAGGTCATCATGATAATAATGGTCGGTGCCAGTGCGATCAGCGTCAGAGTGATCAGAATCCGAAGCGCACCGTTGATCTGTCCGTTACCGTTATTGTAGGTAATGCTGACAGTATTCGCCGTATTCAGCTGTCCTACCTCTTCCGGGGTCGTGGCTGTTCCCGCCGGATTGATCACCGTGGAAACTTCCGTATCTCCCGTCAGATGACGCTCCGATGCCTGCACCTTTACCGGCGTACAAATACACAATATGCCTACCGTGACCAGCAGGCATACCATATAGATAATCGTCTTTAATTTTATACTTGCATCAATGATCTTTCTCTTCATTCTCTTTCTTCGCCGCACGTTCCAATAATTCCCGGAACCCGGAAGTACTTTCCAATGTAGTCTTACCTTTCAGTTGTTCTGCAGGAATCTGTCCCAGGGCCGTTACGGTATCCTTGCAGACCGCAATGGCAAAATAAGACTCACCGATCCGGACCAGCTGAATGTATTTGTTATTTGCGATCCGAACGGTCTCTCTCACTTCAATATTGCCTGCCGCTCCCTGTTGTTTCTGGTATCCTGCGATCCATTTCGTTACCAATGCGGTTACCGCCAGTACTGCCACAAAGATGAACAATACTGTAATGAACTGGGCATAACTGTCTGCTTTTCCGGTAAGTATGATCATTAACCCACTACCTTTTTCACAGCTTCAATAACACGTTCTGCCTGAAAAGGTTTTACAATGAAATCTTTGGCACCGGCCTGGATAGACTCGATAACCATTGCCTGCTGGCCCATTGCAGAACACATGATAACCTTAGCACCACCGTCTAACTTCTTGATCTCCTTCAGTGCCTGGATGCCGTCCATCTCAGGCATGGTGATGTCCATCAGAACCAGATCGGGATTCACTTCCTTGAACTTCTCCACTGCCTTCATTCCGTTCTCTGCTTCTCCTGCAACATTGTAACCGTTCTTGGTCAGAATGTCCTTAATCATCATTCTCATGAACGCTGCATCATCGCAGATCAAAATATTCTTTGCCATTTAATTTTCCTCCATTTGTTTGGTCTATTCTCTGTTTTATTTAATAATTTCCGTAATACGGACGCCAAAGCTTTCTTCAATTACAACAACTTCACCCTTGGCTACAAATTTTCCGTTTACCAGAACATCGATCGGTTCTCCTGCAATACGATCCAGTTCAATGATCGTACCCGGTGAGAACTCCAGAATCTCGGAAATGGATTTCGTCGTTCTGCCAAGCTCTACGGTAACTTCCAAAGGGACATCTTTGATCAGACCAATATTTTCCTGTCCGGAAAGTCCCATGCTGTCATTTGAGAAGCTCTGGAACTGTGCAGGCTGCACATTGACATTCTGCTGCGGCATTCCCATATTGCCCATCTGGTTCATCATGCCCATGCCATTCATCTGTTGCATTCCCATGTTCCCCATCTGCTGCATTCCCATCTGAGGCATACCATTCATCCCCATCTGGTTCATGCTATTCATGTCCATGCCAGGCATCTGATTCATACCCATGCCACCCGTCTGGTTCATGCCGTTCATCTGTGGCATTCCCATGTTGCCCATCTGATTCATGCCATTCATATGATTCATAGCCATGGGATCCGGTTGCTGCATATTCATCTGAGTCATATTGTTTGCGCCGGCATTCATCTGTCCTGCATTGTTCTGCGGAGCTGCTGCGGGAGCAGGTATGCTTTCCGGCTGAGTTGCTGCCTGATCGTTGCTTTCTCCCAGGCTTCCCATCTGGGTATTGATAAAGGTCTCTACCAGCTTACGGGCAAAATCGATGGGATACAACTGCATGATAGAACTGTCTACCAGATCATCGATCTGCATACGGAATGCGATTTTTACAAAGGTTCCTCCTAAAAACGGAGATATTTCCTTGCCATCCTTTACCTCTGTCAGATCAAAAAGAGAAGACTCAGGCGGGCTGATATCAATTACCGTCTGCAACAGTGTGGAAAGGGAAGTCGCTGCGGAGCCCATCATCTGGTTCATCGCCTCGGAAATTGCACTCAGATGCAGTTCTCCCAGCTCTCCATCTGTATTCGTACCGTCACCGCCCATCATCAGGTCAGTGATAACTTTTACATCATGTTCTTTTAATACCAGAATATTGGTACCGTCCAGTCCCTGGGTATACTTGATCTGAATAAATACACAGGGCTTTTCATAGGCGTCCAGCAGGTTTTTCCATGTAGCCAGCGTAACCACAGGAGTTGTAATATTTACTTTGCGGTTTACCAGTGAATATAGGGTTGTGGCAGAGGATCCCATACTGATATTGGCCACCTCGCCAATCGCATCCTTCTCTACATCCGTCAGTTCCTCTCCGTCACTGACAACCGGTGCTGCGTTCTCCGCAGCTTCATTCTCATTATTATAATTTTCAGCCGTACTGTTCTCCGGTGCCGGATCTGCTGCCGCATCACCGCCATCCGCGGTATCCGACAGATCCATACCTTGCAGCAGGGCATTTATCTCATCCTGAGATAACATCCCATCCATCGTTACTCCTCCTCTCTGATCACCGATGTGATCTGAACAGCATACGAATCTCTATCCGTACCGGGCAGTGCCGTGAACTTTTTAATATTGCCCACATACACATTCATGTCGGTATCGACTCTGGAATCCAGCCGGATACAGTCGCCCACCTGCAGATTCAGGAAATCATTCACCGAAATGGTGCTCTTTCCCAGCACTGCCTTGATCGGAATATCTACTCTCCGGATCATGGACTCAATGTACTCCTCGTAGTGTTCATCGTGATTCTCCTGCATTGTGGAGAACCAGTATTTGGTGTTCAGTTTATCCATCACATCTTCCAGTGTAAAGAAAGGAAGACAGATATTTACCATTCCTTCGACATCCCCGATTTTCATATTCAGGGTAACAATAGCGATCATATCGCTGGGAGCAATTACCTGTGCGAACTGGGGATTCGTCTCCAACCGGCTTAACACCGGCGAGATCTCAACAACGTTTTTCCAGGGTTCACGCATCAGCTGCGTAAACATGACCAAAAGCTTCTGTAAGATTGTCAGCTCTATATCGGAAAAATCTCTGCTCTTTTCCAATGGCTGGCCGCTGCCTCCCAGCATACGATCCAGCATGGCATAACATAGATTGGTTGCAATCTCTATAATAATATTGCCGTTGAGTGGTGCAAAATTAACAATTCCAAGCACCGACGGATTCGAAAGTGCGTTGGAGAACTCACTGAAAGTAACCGTTTCCGAACTTGCCACAGCAACCTGTACATTCTTGCGCAGATATACCGGAAGGTTCGTAGAGATCAGTCGGCTGTAATGCTCGAATATGATCTCCAGGGTTCGTAAATGTTCTTTGGAGAATTTGGTAGGGCGGCTGAAGTCATAGTTTTTGACCTGCTTCTCGTCCTCCCCCTGGATCTGGTCTACATCCAGGTCTCCCTCAGACAACTGTTTCAGAAGATTATCAATTTCACTTTGTGAAAGTATATCACTCACAGGCCCTCACCTCCTGTCATCTTATTTTCCCGCTTCATCAGCCGAATTTCACTCCGCTGATTGCGACCTTGTAGATGAAGTCGGATTGGAATAGATCCTGAACAGACTTCAGAATCTCCTCTTTTAAGCCTTCCATATCCTCTCTGCACTCATCCTCTGTATGTGCGGAAACGGTAGCCGTGATAGCATCCTTGATCAGGTTCTCATAGCTTGCCAGCGTGTCACTGCTGCCATAGGTCTTATAGTCCTTATGCTTCTTGTTGATAGACAAAGATACATCAAACATGATGTAATCCTGTTTTGCTCCTGCTTCGCTCTTCAGAGGAATTGTCATGGAGTCTGCAATATTATATACCTCTGTATCGGTAAGGGCAACATTCGTTGTTTCTTCATCCCCCGGAACGGTAAGTTCCAGATTCATGGCAGTGGTAATATTGTCTACCAGTTGTGCGGTCTTCTTATTCGTACCCACAATGCTCACAAGCATGACGCTGGTCAACACAATGTTCACCACCAGCAGTGCCAGAATCAATACTGTCATCAGATTTTTCTTCATTGGTCTTATGCTTCCTTTCCCTCTCCACACTAATATGTTGTGGATGGATTATAGATTCTGATCTCTACACGCCGATTCTTGCTGCGCCCCTCTTCTGTGGAGTTATCAGCTACCGGTACACGGTCACCCATCCCTGCGTGTCTCAGATCAGATGGATCCAGAGAGGTAGTCTCTGTCAGATAATAGAACACGGAAAGTGCTCTGGCGCTGCTCAATTCTTCATTATCGGCAAACCTCGCACTGTGAATAGGGACATTATCTGTATGTCCTTCGATTTCTATGGTGGAATTACTTCCGTAACGTTCCAGGATCACTCCCACCTTGTCCAGAACTGCCTTAGCCTGATCCTTCAGGCTGTCACTTCCGGAATCAAACAACAGCGCTCCCTTCATAGATAGCTGCACATATTGTGCCGTAAATGACACACTGACCTGATCTGCAAGGCTGTCCTCCACCAGAGCTTCCTGTACTGTTTCAGCCAGTTCTTCGTTGCTCTCCAGATTTTTCTCATTCAGTGCCTCTTCCAAAGCTTCTGCGCTGTCATATTTCTCATAATTATCAGAATCCGTCTCACTGTCTGCGTTTCTTCCGGCATTACTGATATACTCATCCAGATCATTCAACTGGCTGACGCCGTTGCTGATCAGGATACCCTCACCGATTGCCGTGGATCCGGCATTGAAAATGCTAAAAGTGCTGTTCGACATAGCTGCTGCCATTTCGCTGTACTTGGTTGCATCTATCGAAGACATGGAAAACAACATAACAAAGAAGCACAGCAGCAAGTTCATCAGGTCACTGAATGTGGTCATCCATGCCGGGGATCCAGCAGGTGGATCTTCTGGCTTACGTTTTGCCATTATGCTTCACCCCCTGCTTCCTCTTCACCATCTGCACTTGTTCTGTCCTTCGGAGGAAGGAATGACTTCAGTTTTTCTTCGATGACACGGGGATTTTCACCAGCCTGTATGGATAAAAGCCCCTCGATCATAACTTCCTTCTGCTGCATTTCCACAGCATTATCTGCTTTTAATTTATTGGAAACAGGCGTACAGATCCAGTTTGCCAGCAAGGATCCGTACAATGTAGTAATCAACGCCACTGCCATTGCAGGTCCCAGTGTGGACGGATCGTCCATGTGATACAACATATCTACCAGACCGATCAGGGTACCGATCATACCCCAGGCAGGGCCCATGGCCGCCAGTGTATCCCAGAAACCGATCGTCTCTTTATGTCTTCCCTCTACACTTACCAGTTCTGTCTCCATGATGGCACGTACCAGTTCGGGATCGGTACCATCGACGATCAGAAGAATTCCCTTTTTCAGGAAAGGTTCCTCCAGATCCGTTGCTGCTTCTTCCAGAGACAGCAGACCTTCCTTACGTGCCACATTGGAAAGTTCTATGATCTTGCCGATCATCTCGGAAGTATTCAGTGCCGGTGCCTTGAAGATCAGAGTAAAGGACTTCAGACCCGCTATGTAATTCTGTAAGCTCATGGACATGAGGGTACAGGAGAAAGCTCCACCGAAAGTGATAATTGCAGACGCCGGATCCAGATATTCTCTGAATCCTCCGACGCCCGCGGAGCTTATGATACCGAATACCAACATGAATAATGCCAATAAAATACCAGCTAAAGATGCTATATCCACTTAAATCACCTGACATTCTGCTTTTTTATCTTGCAAAAATATCCTTTCTGTATAATATTACAAGATTTTTTATTTCTTGTCTACTTTCTTTTACAATTATTTTTTTTCCGGTGGTAAGTGTCAACACCGTATCCGGGGTCTCTTCCACCAGTTCAATCAGGTCTGGATTCACCAATACCCTGACCCCATTAATCTTCGTAACTTCTATCACGCTGTCTTCTCCTTCCCTGTTATCCGAACATTTTCTACACTTTATCCGTTTTGTGCATTTTTCTCATTTTTTCTTATAGTACTTTTTTCCCTTGATCTTTTATATATACAAAAGGGACAGGTTTTTTCCTATCCCTTTATGTAGTCATTTTATTTTTACAACTATTCAGAACCCCATTTGCAAAACCGCCTCTGCGAGGCTTCCTTTTTTGCATTTGCATGGCTCTGAATAGTTACATATTAACGCTTCAGATTGGTCAGTTCTTCCAACAAAGTATCGGATACGGTAATGATACGGCTGTTGGCCTGGAAACCTCTCTGAGTGGTGATCATCTCAGTAAACTCGGAAGACAGGTCTACATTACTCATCTCCAGCTGACCGGTGGACATGTATCCACCGCCTGCGGTGATGTCTACGCCGATACCATCGAACTCACCGGAGTTCAGGGTTGCAGAGTAAAGGTTGTCTCCCTCTTTCTCCAGACCGGAGGCATTGGCAAATGCTGCGGTAGCAATCTGGCCTAACAGTTTGGTCATACCGTTGTCATAGCTTGCGTAAATCATACCATCCTTCTGGATGGATACACCGATCATATCTCCCAGACGACGTCCGCATCCGGTTCCCGGACCATCCAGGTCACCACTGGTGGCACCGATGGTGGAAGTACCCTTGTTATCGTAGTTGGTGCATTCGGACAGGTCGATGGTAATATCGGAGAAGTTGCCACCTAACTGTGAAAATGCTGCATTAATGCCCAAGTTTGTAGTAGAACCGCCGACACTTTCCAGTTTAGCGGTGTCTTTATTGAATACCACAGTAGTTCCTTCAAAATAACGACCTTCCATGGTAATAGCACTGCCGTCTGCCGGAAGCAGCTGATCTCCGGTACCAGATCTCATATTGCCAAGCAGCTGCTGCATGGTAAGCTGTTGCGTTGTGTCTGTAGGCCTGGTAATATACAAATTCAAAAATTCATTGGTAGATCCCTCATATCCATAAGCTGCTGCAATGGCATCCAAAGCCTCCTGCTGTTCCTTTGCTGCTGTAGCATTGTTTGAAGTATCAATCAGGCTTCCATCAGCATTAAAAATTTTCGTCAGGTCAGCTATATCTTTGGTTCCATCCTTTGTTTTCAGCATCGTTCCATCCCACTTGTAGGCATCGGTATTCAATGTCACCTTAGTCTCCATCTTCTGCTGGGTACGGTTTCCGAAATCCAGTGCGGAAATATCGATCTCTGCTCCGGTGGAATCCAGCAGTTTCGTCAGTTCCATACTATAAACATTGGTGTTCGGTTCGCCAGACTGTTTAAAGGTAAATTTTGCAGTATAACTGTAACCTCTCGCATCGAAGAAGTTCAGGTTTACGGTCTTACCGTTGGCACTGG
>OAWP01001038.1_pt1 | contig 19441 bp, 13 predicted proteins | sample 1517081 | NCBI WGS metagenome assembly OAWP01 (sample SAMEA2580167, study PRJEB22360) | human gut metagenome | biome: human gut; feature: human-associated habitat; material: faeces | place: Denmark | collected 2008/2010 | reverse complement strand
GCGGCGGGAGCAGGTGCGGACGATGCGTCCCGACGGCAGGATGACAGCCGTCATCACGGCGACGATATCCTCGCCGAGGCAATGCTCCGTCGTGCGGTAATTACCGTCCCCGGACAGGGTGAAACGGAGCGTCCCCGCGGCGGAATCCCTCTCTGCGGGGTTTTCCGCGGATGCCTCCGGGGACGGGGCATTCCCTGCGGCTGGTGCGCATACGGGACGGTTCCCTTCGCAGCGGACGCCTGTTTCGATCCCGACGATGCGGTGCAGGATATGGCGCCCTTCGCAGCGGAACAGGACGACGTCGCCCGTCCGCAGGGCGCCGATGCCGCTCGGCGGCGGAGCCGGATGGCGGGTGCCGCAGGCGGGTGTGTGCAGGTCGGGGGCTGTGCCGGGGGTGTCGTCGGAAAGTCGGGTCTGGCGGGCGGTGCCGGCATTGCCGTCTGCGGCGCGGGTTTCGGGGACGGGATCCGCCGATGCCCCGGCTGCCGGGACAGGTGCCGGGGCATATTTCGCAATCGGGGTCAGTACGGCGATGTCCCGTTCGTTGCGCAGCAGCGGCCGCATACTGTGCCCTTTCATGCGGATCTGGACTTCGTGTCCTTCGGCGAGCATCGCTTCGACCTGTTCGAAGAAGAGGCGGTTGGTCAGCAGCATCAGCGGAGGGTGTTTGGGGCGTCGTCACCGAATACCGTGCGGCAGGAGAGACGGGCTGCCGCGGCATCGGGCAGGCATTCGAGGTGGTAGACGGGGACTTGCGCCACGATTTGGGATACGAGGCGGCAGATGGCGTCTTCCAGCCGCTCGTCGTGTGCGAACGACGGCGGGCACGAAGGCAGCAGCGCCCCGATGGCTTCGATGGGACGCAGGCGGCGGATGCGGTTCTGCGGTGCCTGCGAAAGCCGCACGATGCCCGCTATCGGATTGCTCACGTTGCGGTAACACGGGGTTTTGCCGCTCCACGGCGACCCGCAGGCGAGAACGCCTTGCAGGGCGGGAATCGTGTCTGTCGCGGGAGCGCTTGCCGCTTCGGCAGCCCCTTTCGGGGCGATCCGGATGATCGGGCTGTCGTCGTTGAGCAGGCGTGCCCCGGGGATATGCTCGCGCCACAGGCGCGTGTGGGTGCTCTTTCCCGTGCCCGATTCGCCGAGGAAGAGTACGGCGCGCCCGTCCAGGCTGATCACCGACGAGTGTACGGCTACCGCCCGGCGTTCCAGCGCGGCGATGTTGAACATCGTCCACAGCCCGAAGCGGAACAGCGCCGGATTGTGCTCCGGGGTGATGTCGCTCGTGGCGTCGGGGCTGCCGAAGGCTTTGTGGAACCGTGCCGGGGCGCTGCCGTCGCGGGGTGTCATGGTAAGCAGGTAGCCCTCCGTGTCGCGGCCGAAACGGCAGTCGGCATCGGCGTCGGTGAAGTCGAATGCGTCGAGTTCGCAATAGCCGGCCGTGTCGCCGGCGAGCAGTCCCGTGCGCAGGATGAGGTCTGGTTGTGCCGTGTCCGCCGGGGATGTCGCAGGGTGGGGTGCACTCCTTTCCGTCCCCGGGGTTTCCGACGGGGAGGGTGCTGCGGTTGTCGCCGTTCCGGGCACGGGGCCCGCCATACGGTTGCTGCCGGCGTCCGTTTCCGTTTTGCTTCCGGCCGCGAACGGTGCCAGCGCCATGCCGAAGGCGCCTGTCGTGAACCGGTGCGGGATGTCGATGCGTATGCCGGCTATGAGGTATTCCATGTTTTATTCTCCTATCGTTATGATCCTGTTACAGTATTCGAGCGAGCTTTCGCGGTGGGCGATGACGACCAATGTCAGCCCGGCATCCCGTGCCGCGAGCCCGGCGATCGAGCGGTTGATCTCCTCTTCGGTGCGGCTGTCGAGCGCCGAGGTCGCCTCGTCGAAGAAAAGTACGCATCGAGGCTGGCCTGCCCCGCCCGAGGGCCGCCAGCCGCACTCCCCGACGTGGGTGTCGATCCCTTTCGCCAGCCCGGCGACCAGCTCCCCGAGCTGTGCCGTGCGGAGCGCCTGCATGACCCGCTCCCGGTCGACCTCCCCGGCGGGGATGCCCAGCGCGACGTTGGCCGCGAAGCTGCCGTCGGCGATGAAGAGGCTCTGCGAGACGTACCCGATGCGGTTCTGCCATGTCCGGCGGTTGGCCGCCGTAAGCGGCGTGCCGTCGATGACGATTTCACCCCCGGTCGGCTCGTACAGTCCCAGCAGCAGGTTGAAGAGCGTCGTTTTCCCGGCGCCCGAGGCTCCGCGGATACCGATGCGCTCGCCCTTGCGGATCGTCAGCGAAAGGCCGTGGAAAAGCTCGCGCCCGCCGTCCGCGAAGCGGAACCTAAGGTCGCGCACGGCGATCTCGCGGCTGAAGGGCAGTTTTTCGGGGGTGCGGATACTATCGGCGGCGGGGTTCCCGGGATTGCAGGGAGTGCCGGAATTGCCGGCGGCAACGGTTGTGGCGGGTGTGCTGTGCGGGCCGGGAGTGGCGGATGGGGCGGGCGTCTCCCGGCACTCTGCGGTATCGCTCCGTCCGGGGAAAGTGTGCTGTTCCGGGGTGTTGTGCTGTCCCGGGGCATTTGTCGAGGTGCCGGGAACTGGGCTTGCCTCCGGGGTTTTCCCGCAGGCCGGGGCGGTGTCCGCGAAGTCCCGGGTGCTCCGTGCGGCCGCTTTCCCCGGATTCGGGGTAGCCGGCGCCGGGGGGCAGTCCGCTGCGGCGTCGCGCAGGATGCCGATCGTGTAGCGGTTGTATTTGATGGCCGTCCAGCCGGTCATGATGTTGCGCACCGAGGGCATCAGGCGCAGTGCGGCCACGGCGAATACGCCGAACAGCATTTGCGCCCGCCCGTCGCCGTCGCCGAGGCTCAGAGCCACGAGCAGGGCCATGCCCACGGCCAGCCCGACCTCGGTGAAGGTCTGGGGCAGCAGCCCGATCGCCGTTTCGCGCAGGCGCGTGCGGATCACCTGATCCATCGCCCGGTCGAACTGGCGGAGCATCATCGGGAAGGCATTGTTGATCTCGATGTCGGCATAGCCGCGGAAGGTCTCGGCCACGAGCCGCGCCTTTTCGCGCTGCGCCTTGTTTTCCAGCTCCCCGTAGCGGTTGATGCGGTTGCGCACCAGTCCGTAATAGAGCCAGATCGAGGGCAGGAAGACCGCCAGGGCGAGCAGTGCCGCGAGGGGCGTGTACCACATCAGCGCCCCGAACAGCAGCACGAGCAGCATCGCCTCGGCGGCGATGGCGGCGGCGGGTTTGAGCACGCCCGCCGCGAAGGCCAGGCAGACGACGTTGACGTTGCGGGCCAGTACGGCCGAGTTCGACGCCTTGACGAACGGCAGCCCCCGGTCGTGGTAGGTGACGAGCAGCCGCCGCGAGAGCGTGCGGTAGAGTGCGAAGATATAATTGCGTTCGACGCGGGCGAGCCACAGCCCGAGCAGGCTCTTCAGGACGATCACGCCCACCACGGCCGCGCAGACCGCCAGCGCGAAACTGCGCTGTGAGGCGAAGCCCAGCCCGTCGTAGGCGCGTGCCAGCACCCCGCCGCCCTCGAGGCTGCCGGGGTCGAGCACCAGCGCCAGCACGGGCAGCAGCATGGCCAGCCCGAGGAAATTCAGCCCTGCGCGCAGCAGGAGCGTGCAGGCGACCCACACTCCCCGGCGGCGGAACGCACGCGGTATGATGCCGATGGTTTCGTTCATCTTATCCTTCCACTTTTTCGATCTCTCCCAGTTTCACGTACCACAGGTACCCTTCGCATTCGGTGTAGCCCATTTGCCGCAGCAGGCCGAGGTATTCGCCCACCTGGCGGCGGTAGCGTCCGGGTTCGCGGTTTCCGAACTTGTAGTCGACGACCACGGCCCGCGTGCCGCGGATCATCACGCGGTCGGGGCGCCGGGTCGACCCGGCGCCGGGGACGATGATCTCGTTCTCGTTGCGCACGCGCTGCCAGCCGCCCCCGAACCATTCGCCCACGACGGGGTGCGCCAGCGCCCGGGCGATCATCCCCCGCAGCGCTTCGGCTTCGCCGGGCGACAGCGTGCCGTCGTCCCGCATCCGCTGTACGGCCTCGTAGATCTGTTGCCGGTCGTCGGCCTCCTCGAAGGCCTTGTGCATCAGGATGCCGAAGTTGCGGGGCGAGAGTTCCACCTCGTCCTCCTCCTCGAAATAACGTTGCGAGGGGAGTCTCAGCCGCAGGTCGGCGCGTGCCGTGGGGTAATTCTCCAGCACGACGTGCCTGCCGTCGGAAGCTTTGCCGCCGCCGGGTACGGGGCCCGTGAAGAGCCCGAATTCGAACCTTTCGCCCTCCTCGGTCGCGGTGCGGCGCCCTTCGGTGCCGTCGAGCAGCGCTTTGTCGCCGTCGGCTCCGATGCTTTGCAGCAGCAGCCCGCCGACGCTCTTGCCGCCCTTGCGGGGGATGAAGACGTGCAGCGACTCGGCGGCGCGTGTCAGGGCCACGTACAGCAGATTGATGTTGTCGACGTGCGAATAGACCAGCTCGCGGTAGTACTCCGCCGAGAAGCCCGATTCGGCCATCGACTTCTTGTATTTCACCGGGAAGCGCCCGACGGCGCCGGCATCGCCCTGTGCCTCGGCCCAGACGATGTTCGTCACGTTGCCGCCCGACTTGGGATCGAGCTGCCACGAGCACCAGGGGATCAGCACCACGCGCTTTTCGAGCCCCTTGGCCTTGTGTATGGTCGTGATCTCGACGGTCGTTGCGCTCTCGTCGACGCTCAGCGACCGGTTCTGCCCCTGCTGCTCCCACCAGTCGAGGAACAGCGCGATGTCGGCGATTTTGCTGGCGCAGAAGCCGATGATCTGTTCGTGTATGGCTTGCAGGTAGGCCGTCTGCTGCCTGTCGTCGTGCAGCGCGTGGCGCATGACGATCCGCTCGAACGCCTCCTCGGGCGACAGCAGTCGGATCGAACGGAAAAAGGTGCGTTCGTCCCCGGGCAGCGGGCGGTCGAACCCGCGGCCGAGGTAGTGGTTGTAGACGGCGCGGCTGAGCGAGTCGTCGGGGTTGAGCGACAGGCGCAGCGCCGCGGCGATGAACGAACTGACGGGGGCGTTGCCCACGATCAGCGCTTCCTGCGTCATCACATCGAACCGGTAGCGCGGGTCGTCGTTGCGGCGTTTGAAATCCAGCAGCTCGGCGGCCACCTTGGCGCCGTCGGTCGCCCCGCGCACCAGGATCATGATGTCGCACGGACGGAAACCCTTGTCCAGCACCTCGCAGATGCGCTCCACGACGGGCGGCCGTTCGGCGAAGGTCTCCACCGAAACATAGCCCGGCCTCCCGCCCAGGCGGCGGGGTGTCTGCGCATGTTCGCGGTAGGCGTCGCACAGTGTGTCGCGCAGCCCGGCGGCGGTGCGGGCGTCCATGTCGCCCCGCGCCGCGGCTTCGTCCAGCGTCGCGTTGAGCGCCTGGTTGTCGGCTTCGACCACGCGGCCGATGGCCTTGTTGTTGAAATCCACCACGGCGGGCAGGCTGCGGTAGTTTTCCGTGAGGTTGACCAGCTCGGTGCTGTCCGCGCCCAGCGCCCGTTGCGCCTGCGAGTGGAGTATTTTCCAGTCGCCGCCCCGCCAGCGGTAGATCGACTGCTTGATGTCGCCCACGATCAGCACCGAGGTCGCCCCGCTCTGCGCCATGGCGTTTTGCAGCAGGGGCAGGAAATTCTCCCACTCCTTCACGGAGGTGTCCTGGAATTCGTCGATCATGAAGTGTTCGAAGCGGTTGCCGACCTTCTCGTAGATGAACGGCGCGTCGTTGTGGCCGATGAATTCCGAGAGGATGTATTTGGTCTCCGAGAGGAGCATCATGTTTTCCTGGTCGCACATCTGCTGCACCTTGGCATAGAGGTCGGAGAGCAGCGCGAAGCTGCGGTAGTTCTCGCGCAGCAGGTCGCAGGTGTTCCACGCGCGGACGTTCTCGTCGTAGAGGCCGCACATTTCGCGCAGCAGGGGTTGCAGCCGGGGACGCAGCCCCTGTGCCGTGCTGCCGGGTTTCCCCCACGCCTCGTCCCTGGTGCAGGCCGCCTCCGCGCGGCTTCCGTAGCGTTCGAAGCTGCCGCCCGCCACGGCGTAGAAATAGGCCGCGAAGCCCGAGCCTTTGTAGGGAAAGTCGGCGACCGAGGCGCCTGCGTCCCCGATGATCCGCACGGCTTCGGCCGCAGCGTCCTGCATCCGTTTTTTGGTCGCCGCGGCGTGCGCCGTGGCTTCGCCCACGATACGCGCCAGTTCCTCGCGCGGGCGGGCCGCCGAGAGTGCGTCCTTGTTTTTCTCCTTGAACAGCTCGCCGCCCAGCGTGAGGATGCCGTCGCGGATGTCCCATTTCTTGCCTTCGTCGATGCGCTCCTGCACGAAGTCCGTGAGCCAGCGCTGCAGGTCGCGGTCGGTGGTGATCTGCTCGATGAGCGTGTCGGCGCTCTTGGTCAGCACCGAGGCCGTTTCGATCTCGACGTTGTAATTGAGGTCGATGCCCAGCTCCTTGATGAAGGCGCGCAGGATGCGCTGGAAGAAGGTGTCGATCGTCAGCACCGTGAAGCGCGAATAGTCGTGCAGGATCTTCGACCGCACCTCCCGGGCTCGTCGGCGCACCGTGGCGGCATCGAGCGACAACTCGCGGCAGAGGTTGTCGAGGTAGGAGCTCGGCTGTCCCGAGGCCAGCAGGTGGATCTCCTTGAGGATGCGCGATTTCATCTCCTCGGTGGCCTTGTTGGTGAAGGTCACGGCGAGGATGTGGCGGTAAATGCCGGGCTGTTCGACCACGTCGCGCACGTATTTGTACGCCAACTGGTAGGTCTTGCCCGACCCTGCGCTTGCATTCAGAATTCTCGCCCTCACTGTCCGAAATGTCGTTTTAGGTAGTAAAAGTACAAAACAAATCCCGAACGGCAAACCGGGGTTCGCAATAATTTTGTATTTTAGCGACGTATTTAAACCTACAATGTATGAAGAAGATGATTCTGAGCGCCGTGATGCTGGTTTTCGCAGCCTCCGGCCGTGCACAGGAGGCGGGTGCCGCAAGTCCTACGGAACATAACGAGTGGCTGACCACGTTCGAGGCCGTCGCGGTGGATGCCGACCTGGATATCAAATTCGTGAAAGTCCCCGACACCGAGGCCCCCAAGATCGTATACGACACGAAAGGCTCCTATACTTCGAAATTCCGCGCCGAGGTGAAGGACAAAACCCTGCGTATCAGCGAGAAGTATGATTCGCGCCGTCCCGACCGCACCCAGGTGACGGTCTATTACAATACGTTGCAGTCCGTTTCGCTGTCGGGCGCCGCAGCCGTGTTCGAGGGAACGGTGGATGCAGTGCTGCTCGACCTGACCCTGGGGCGCAAGGCGTCGCTCACGGCGGCGTTCGATGTCAAAGACCTCAGGATGGAGCTCACGGGCGGCAGCAGCGCGACGCTCACCGGCAAGGCGGGCTACCTGACGCTGTTCGCCTCGACGGGCAGGGTCGCGGCCTCGGGGCTGGAGGTGATGTCGGCCGAGGTCAATGCCCAGAGCAAAGCCGACGTGTCGCTGTGGATCACCGACCGGTTCATCGGCAAGACCACGACCAACGCCCGTATTACCTATAAGGGGCAGCCTGCCGTCGTGCGCGGCGGCGCCAAGTTCATGGGCGGTGAGATCAGCCACGTAGAATAGTCTCATGGAACAATAATGCGAAGGGGGCTTCCGGATTCCGGGCGGACGATACCGCCGGGAAAGTCGCCGGGGCTGTCCGAACTGCTATGAAGGGATTTCTGGAGGAGGTGGCCGCCGACCTGTATGCGCGCTATGGCGAGGGACTGTCCGATCGGGCGGTGCTCTTCCCGTCGCGGCGTGCGCGGCTGTTTTTCGTCGATGCCCTGGGGCGTATCGCCGGGCGTCCGATGTGGCAGCCCGAATGGGTGACGATCGACGACCTGACGGGCGAAATATCGGGGCTGCATACGGGCGACCGCGTGCGGCTCATCACCGAGCTCTACAAAGTCTACTCGGCCTACCACAACGAACCTTTCGACAAGTTCTATTTCTGGGGCGACATGCTCCTCACGGACTTCGATACGATCGACAAATACCTGATCGACGCGCAGATGCTGTTCCGCAACATCTCGGAGATCAAGGAGATCGAAGCCGATATTTCCTACCTCACGCCCGCGCAGCTGCGCATCCTTTCGTTCTGGTCCTCGTTCGGCGAGCAGGCCGACCTTTCGGAGGAGAAACGCCGTTTCCTGGCGATCTGGAAGACCCTCGGCCCCATCTACCGCCGCTTCCGGGAGCGTCTCTCGTCGCTCGGCATCGCCTACAACGGCATGGTGCAGCGCGCCGCCGCCGACCGCATCCGCGGGGGCGGGTTCGCCTTCCCCGAGCCCCGGCGTTATGTCGTGGCGGGGTTCAACGCCCTTTCCGAGTGCGAGAAGCGCCTTTTCGGGTTCCTCGCCACGGCGGCCGAAACCGATTTTTACTGGGACTACGACTCCTATTATAAGGACGACCCCGAACAGGAGGCGGGTATGTTCGTGCGTTCGAACGTGGCGCAGTTCCCGCCCCGCACGGAACTTCGGCACGACAACATGCGGGGGGAGAAGCAGATCGTGTCGGTCGCCGCCGTCTCGAACGCCGTGCAGTGCAAGTATGCCGCGGCGATCCTCGCCGACCTTGCCCGCCGCCGCAGGGAGGAAGACCCCGGTATCGCCGCGGGCGCCAGGCCCGCGCTGGGCAAGGAGACCGCCGTGGTGCTTACCGACGAGAACCTGCTGCTGCCGCTGCTGTACGCCCTGCCCGCCGATATCGGACGGGTGAACGTGACGATGGGCTTCCCCCTGCGGCAAAGTCTGGCCTACACGTTCGTCGAGCGTCTGGTGGAGTTGCAGAACCACCGCCGCCGCAAGGGCGACGGCTGCACGTTCTACCATGCCGACGTCGCCGGCATCCTCGCACACCCCTATGTGGCCGAGTGCGACGCCGCACTCACGCGCACGATGCACGAGGAGATCGTCCGCGACCGCCGCATTTCGGTCGATGCCGCGTGGCTGGGCCGCAACGAACTGCTGAAACGGATCTTTACGCCCGCCGCGACGTGGCGCGAGTTGTCCGACTACATGCTGGACGTGGTTGCCGCCGTGGCGCGCCAGCCCTACCAGGGCGACGACGCACGGCAGCGGGTCGAATTCCTGGCGGTCATCGCCGAGCAGGTCACCAAGTTGCGCAACTCGCTCGACGAGTGCGATATCGACCTTACGGCCGAGGTCTACACCTCGCTGCTGCGCCGGCACTTGCAGACGCTGCGCATCCCGTTCGAGGGCGAGCCGCTGGAGGGCATCCAGATCATGGGGATCCTCGAGACCCGCAACCTCGATTTCGAAAACGTCATCATCCTTTCGATGAACGACGACAATTTCCCCGGCAACCATATGGCGCAGGCATCGTTCATCCCCTACAACCTGCGTGCCGCCTACGAGCTGCCCACGCCCGAGCACCACGAGGGTGTCTATGCCTACTATTTCTACCGTCTGATCCAGCGCGCCAAGACCGTCCACATGCTCTATTGCTCGCACGCCGACGACAAGTCGACGGGCGAGCCGAGCCGCTATATCTACCAGTTGGACTACGAGAGCGGCTTCGACGTGCGCAAGGTCGAAGTGGGGGTGGACGTCAACCTGGCCGAAACGGCGCCGATCGAGGTGCCCAAGGACGAAGGGGTGATGGTCCGGCTGGAGCGTTTCGTCGACGCCCAAAGCCCTGCGACGCTCTCGCCGACGGCTTTTTTCCGCTATGTGGCCTGCCCCTTGCGCTTCTATTTCCATTCCATAGCCCGCTTGGAGGCCGATGACGAAATTTCCGAGGAGGTCGACGCCCCGATGTTCGGTACGATCCTCCATGCCGCCGTGCAGACGCTTTACGCCCGCATCGCGGGGGAGGCGCATCCCGGTGAAACCCTGCGTGCGATGATCCGTACGGGCGAAGTGGCGCAGGCGGTCGAGGCGGCCATCAACGAGAACTATTTGCAGGATAAACATGCCACGGCCGAGGATTATTCGGGCAACCTGTTGCTGGTGAAGGACATCGTGATCCGTTACCTGCGGGGCGGGGTGATGCCCTACGACGCTGCGCACGATGCTTTCGCCGTGTCGGGGCTGGAGGAGCCCGTAGCCTATCCGTTCCGCTTCCGCGCGGGCGGGCGCGACCTGGAGATGAAATTCGCCGGCATCGCCGACCGTATCGACACGCTCGACGACGGGGCGCTGAGGGTGGTGGACTACAAGACCGGGGCGCCGCACCTCGAATTCGACGGCGTGGAGAGCCTGTTCACGGGCACGGGCAAACAACGCCTTTCGAACATCCTGCAAACGCTGCTCTACGCGATGATGCTGCACCGGTCGCGCGGCTGCGACGTCGAACCGGCACTCTATTACGTCCGCAACATGAACCGCCCCGGCTATTCGCCGCAGCTGGACGACAAGCAAACGGGGGTGAAGGGGGCACGCTATACGCTTTACCGCGAGCGTTTCGAGGAACTGCTGCGCGCGCAGCTCGCCGAACTCTACGACACCTCGGTTCCGTTCCGCCAGTGCGAGGATGCCGATACCTGCAAGTACTGCGATTTCAACGTGATCTGCAAGCGCTGACCGGCTGTGTCGTGACGGGGGCGGACGAGTTCCGCTGCCGGATGGTGATTACTCCCGGAAATTACATGGCTCGGTTGTGGAAGATCGGCCGGATGGATGCTGTTGGGGACGGCGCGGAGGAATGAGTGCGTCCGGCAGCGGGTGCCGGGTGTCGGGTGCGAGGTGCAGGACGCAGGATACAGAATACAGGATACAGGATACAGGGAGCCGGATGTCGGGTGCCGGACGCCGGATGTCGGGTGCCGGATGCCGGATACAGGATGCCGGGAACGGCCTGGGCGGCGATGGTCAGAGCGTTACCCTGAAATAGGCCGCTCCGCTGCGGCGGGCCGCTTCGAGCCCGATTTCGGAGTCCTCGAAGATCAGCGTTTCCTGCGGCGTACAGCCCTCGCGCCGCATGGCCTCCAGGAAACAGTCCGGGGCGGGCTTGCTGTGCTCGACGTCGGCGCCCGAGAGTATGCCGTCCACGGAGCCGTTCGGCCCTTCGCCGGGCTCGGGGGTGACTGTTGCGTGTGCCGGCGTACCTGCATCTATCGTTGCCGTGCCGGCTGTCCGGAGCCATGCCTCATCCGCACCTGTCAAGTCTCTGCCCGCCGCACCCGAGGTTGCCGCACCCGTGCTCCCCGTCCGCTGTCCCGCGACCGTGATCCCCAGGTGGCGCATGGCGTTGTCTATGTTGGCGCGGCTGCCTGTCGATACGATCCATACGCGGCCGCCCTGCGCCCGGAACTGCCTGCAGAACTCCCACAGCGGGCGGTTGAGCCGCACGGTGTCGAAGAACGCGGGGTAGAGCGCGATCTTGCGCAGCCGCAGCCGCTCGCGCTCCCCGGGGTCGGCGATGCCGTAACGGGTCAGGAACTCGTTGCACCGCATACCGAAATACTTTGCCGCATACTCCTCCTCGGTGAGCGTATAGCCCGCCTCGCGCAGTGTGGCCACATAGGCGAGCGTATTGGCGCGCCGCGTGTCGGCCAGTGTGCCGTCGAAGTCGAGCAGGATGAGTCGGATTTGCATGACGGGCTACTTTTTCCCGGCCAGTTCATAACTGCGGGCGATCAGCGGGGCGATTTCCCCGAAGGGTACGCTGCCGTTCAGCCGTACGGTGAGCCACGTGCGTTTATTCATATGGTACCCGGGGAAATAATGTTCGAAGTCCAGCGACCGCGCCATGGTCTCCGCATCGGCCCGGATGTCGAGAATCTCTGTCCGCCCCTCGTCCGCGAGGCCGAGTTTGCCGGCCTGCACCGTCAATATCACGGCATACCATTTGGCGTTGTCCTGCCGCCGGAAAACGGCGTAGTCCGGGAATTTCTCCCAGAGGAACTCCGGTTCGCCGCCCCATGAGGCACGGATATGGCGGATTGTGCGGAGCGTTTCTTCGCTGCGGAAAATTTCTTCGCGCGCAAAGCCGAAATCCTTTGTCCAGTCGTTTCCCATCTCCTTATGTTTTTAGTCGAACGACTGCATGCCCGACTGCGCGATGCGCATCAGGCGCTGGTATTCGGTGGGGGTGAGTTCCATGAAGAAGTAGTGGATCGGATCGACGCGCATGCCGTTCAGCCGCACCTCGTAGTGGAGGTGGGGCGAGAGCGAAAGGCCCGTGTCGCCCGAGAGGGCGATGATCTCGCCGCGGCTCACGCGCTGGCCCTTGCGGACGTTGATCTTCGAGAGGTGGCTGTACGAAGTCTCGTAGCCGTTGCCGTGGTCGATCACGACCGTCTGCCCCGACGTGGAGTTGCGCAGCGCCACGTCGCGCACCACGCCGTCGGCCGTGGCGAAGACGCGCGACCCCTCGGGGATGGTGTAGTCCACGCCCTGGTGCGATTGCAGGGTCTTGTAGAAGGGGTGTATGCGCATGCCGTACGAGGCCGTGAGCAGCGTCAACTGCTTGTTTATCACGGGCTGGATGGCCGGGATGTTGTTGCAGCCGCTGCCCGCCGAGTCGATGAGCGCCTGCAGGTCGAGGTACGAGGCGTTCAGTTCGTCGAGCCGCTTCTCCATGTCGGCGACCCGTTCGCGCAGTTCGAGCTTGAGCCGCCGCGACGAACGGTTGAAGATGTTTTCGTAGGTGACGGCCTGCCGGTGTTCGTATTCCGAATCGAAGTCGTAGGGATCCGATTCGAAGAGGATGCGGAAGACGTTGCGGTCGCGCGCGGAGAGGTTGTGCATGACGGTCGTGAGCGAGTCGTACCGCTGGGTGAGTGCGGCGTATTCGCGGCGCAGGCGGTCGGTCGAGTGTTTGAGTTCGTACTCCACGGGGGTGTCGAAGAAGAGCGAGAACCCGACGTAGTAGAGCACGGCGACCCCGGCCCACACGAAAAAGTGCACCGTCGCGCGTATGATGTTCTGTTTGCGGCGCTTACGCCTGCGGAGCCGCTCCAGGTCTTTCTTTCCTGCCATGTCAGAGCTTTTCGAAGTTCGTATCGCGCATCTTCTCCATGAGTGCGTCGTATTCCGCGGCGGTCATGTTGCGGTTGAAATAGTTGATCGGGTTCACCGGCATGCCCTTATGGATCACCTCGTAGTGGAGGTGGGGGCCCGAGGAGATGCCCGTATTGCCCGTTTCGGCGATGATCTGCCCGCGGGCGACCCGTTCGCCCGGCTGCACGAGGATTTTGCTCAGGTGCGCGTAGCGGGTCTTGTAGCCGAATTCGTGGTTCAGCAGCACCATGCGCCCGTATCCGCCGTTGCCCCCCGAGGAGGCGACCTCCACCACGGCGTCGCCCGTGGCGTAGACCGGCGTGCCGCGGTCGCAGCCCAGGTCGATGCCCTTGTGGGGGCGGATATACCCCAGCACGGGGTGCATGCGCCGCATGTTGAAGGCGCCGATATGGTCGTTGTGCAGCGCCGAGCGGTCGATGGGCCATATGGCCGGGATCGCCGACGACATCTTCTCCTTGTCGCGGGCGAATGCCTGCAATTCGTCGAACGACACCGATTCGAGGTAGAGTATGCGGGCCAGCGCATCGAGCTGTTTCCAGGTGCCGACCATCAGCGGGGCGAAGTCGTCCCCGGCCATCGCGGCGTATTTGGTGTCGGGATAAGGCTGCCACACGCCGTCGAGGGTCATCGTGTCGGTCGAGAAGAGCGAGCGGTAGACGTAGTTGTCGCGGTGGCGGATTTCGTCCACGCGCCGCTGCGAGGTGCGGATGCGGTCTTGCAGGATGCGGTACTTGATCACCAGGTCGCGGTTGTCGCGGATGATGCGGTACATCTTGGGGGTGTAGAAGAAGTACGAGAAGAGCACGTTGGCGATCGAGACGAGGATGAAGCCGATGAGTATTTTCCGGATCAGGCGGTAGGTGCGCAGGCGGAAAGGTGCCGTGACCACGTCGCGCGTCAGCGCCTGCGCTTCCTGTGTCAGCGCCTGCGTGTCGAATCTCTGCCCTTTTTGCTTCATTGCGGAAAAAACTCCGGTTAATAGGATGCAAATTTAACTTTAATTGTGTAATTTTGCAACCCGAAATCACAAACGTGGAAATCGGATAAAATCTTATATATGGAATCGAATAAAATTCGCCGGGCCTTTCTGGACTTCTTCGAGAGCAAGGGCCATGTGATCGTGCCTTCGGCACCGATGGTCGTCAAGGGGGATCCCACGCTGATGTTCACCAACGCGGGCATGAACCAGTTCAAGGATATTTTCCTGGGCAATGCGCCCCGCAAATATCCGCGTGCGGCCGACACCCAGAAGTGTCTGCGCGTTTCGGGCAAGCACAACGACCTGGAGGAGGTGGGGCATGACACCTACCACCATACGATGTTCGAGATGCTGGGCAACTGGTCTTACGGCGATTACTTCAAGAAAGAGGCGATCGAATGGGCGTGGGAGCTGCTCCACGGCGTCTACAAACTTCCCGCCGACCGCATGTACGCCACGGTTTTCGAAGGCTCCGAGGAGGACGGCGTGCCCTTCGACCAGGAGGCCTACGACTACTGGAAGCAGTTTCTGCCCGAAGACCATATCATCCGTGGCAACAAGCACGACAATTTCTGGGAGATGGGCGAGACCGGCCCCTGCGGCCCCTGCTCGGAGATCCATTTCGACCTGCGCGACGAGGCGGAGATCGCCGCCAAGCCCGGGCGCGTGATGGTCAATGCGGGCCATCCGCAGGTGATCGAGATCTGGAACCTCGTGTTCATGCAGTTCAACCGCAAGGCCAACGGCTCGCTGGAGGAGCTGCCGGCGCGCAACGTCGATACCGGCATGGGCTTCGAGCGCCTCTGCATGATCCTCCAGGGCAAGAAATCGAACTACGACACCGACGTGTTCCAGCCTACGATCCAGCGTATTTCGCAGCTTTCGGGCAAGACCTACGGCGCCGACGCGAAGTGCGACGTGGCGATGCGCGTCATCGCCGACCACCTGCGTGCCATCGCCTTCTCGATCGCCGACGGGCAGCTGCCGTCGAACGTCAAGGCCGGCTACGTCATCCGCCGCATCCTGCGCCGCGCCGTGCGCTACGGCTATACCTACCTCGGCTTTACGGAGCCTACGATCTGCCGGCTGGTTCCCGGACTGGTGGAGCAGATGGGCGGCCAGTTCCCCGAGCTGAAGGCCCAGCAGGCGCTGATCGAAAAGGTCATCGAGGAGGAGGAGGCCTCGTTCCTGCGTACGCTGGCCACGGGCATCAGCCTGCTGGACGGCGTGGTCGAAAAGACCCGCAGGGAAGGGCGCGAGCTGATCTCGGGCAAGGACGCCTTCGAACTTTACGATACGTTCGGGTTCCCGATCGACCTGACGGAGCTCATCGCCCGCGAACAGGGCGTCGGCGTCGACCTGGCAGCCTTTGAAACCGAGTTGCAGGCACAGAAGGAGCGTTCGCGCAACGCCGCGGCCGTCGATACCGACGACTGGGTGGAGTTGTTCCCCATTCGCGAGAGCGTCTTCACGGGCTACGACACGCTGACCGAGCGGGTGAAGATCGCCCGTTACCGCCGCGTGACCTCCAAAGGCAAGACCTCCTACCAGCTGGTCTTCGACCGCACGCCGTTTTACGGCAATTCGGGCGGCCAGATCGGTGACATCGGCTATATCGAGAATGCCAACGAGCGCATCGCCGTCGTGGCTACCGAAAAGGAAAACGGACTGATTATCCATATCGTCAAGGAGCTTCCCGAAAACCCTGCGGCCGAGTTTACGGCCGTCGTGGACGCTGCCAAACGCCAGGCCGCGGCCAACAACCACACCGCGACGCACCTCATGCACGAGGCGCTGCGCAAGGTGCTGGGATCGCACGTCGAGCAGAAGGGTTCGATGGTGACGCCCGAGATCCTGCGCTTCGACTTTTCGCATTTCCAGAAGATGACCCCCGCCGAGCTTCGCCAGGTCGAGATGCTCGTCAACCGCGCCGTCCGCGCCAACTATCCGTTGGAGGAGAACCGCGAGGCCACCAAGGAGGAGGCCGAGAAATGCGGTGCCATGATGCTCTTCGGCGAGAAGTACGGCGACAAGGTGCGCATGGTGCGCTTCGGTACGTCGGTCGAGCTCTGCGGCGGCACGCACACCAGCGCCACGGGTAACATCGGGTTCTTCAAGATACTGACCGAGAGCGCCATTTCGGCCGGCGTGCGCCGCATCGAAGCCGTCACGGGCGAACAGGCCGAGAAGATCATCTACGCCGCCGAGGATACGATGCGCGACATCAGCGAATACCTCCACAACCCGCAGGTGCTGCAGGCCGTAAAGAAGATGTTCGAGAGCAACGAGACGCTTTCGAAGGAGGTCGAGGCCATGCGCCGCGAGCAGGTCGCACAGTGGGCCGAGAAGATCATCTCCTCGACGCCCGAGCGCCACGGGGTGCAGCTCATCGCCACGCAGACCGACCGTACGCCCGAGTTCGTCAAAGACCTGGCCTATAACCTGCGTGCCCGCTCCCCGAAGCTGGTGTTCGTGCAGGGGTCGGTCAACGACGGCAAACCCATGCTGACGGTGATGCTCGGCGACGAGATCACGGCCCAGGGCGTGAACGCCGGTGCCGTGGTGCGCGAGGCTGCGAAACTGATGCAGGGCGGCGGCGGCGGACAGGCGTTCTTCGCCACGGCGGGCGGCAAGAACCCCGACGGGCTGCAGGCCGCCATCGACAAGGCCGTGGAGCTGATTATGGCCCAGGTAAAGTAAAAGAATAGTTAAAAACCGGATAATTATGAATAACAAGGTATTACTGATGATCCTCGACGGCTGGGGCAACGGCCGCCACGACAAGGCCGATGTCATTTCGACCGTCCATCCCGAATATATCTCGGCCATGACGGCGAAATATCCCCATGCCGAGCTGCGCACCGACGGCGAGAACGTTGGCCTGCCCGACGGCCAGATGGGCAACTCGGAGGTCGGGCACCTCAATATCGGCGCCGGCCGCGTGGTCTACCAGGATCTGGTGAAGATCAACCGCGCCTGCCGCGACAATTCGATCCTGGAGAACCCCGAGGTCAAGGCAGCGTTCGAACATGCCAAAAAGAACGGCGTGAACATGCATTTCATGGGCCTCGTGTCGGACGGCGGCGTGCACTCGTCGCTCGAGCACCTTTTCAAGCTGTGCGACATCTCGGCGGCCTACGGCCTCGAAAATACCTTCGTGCACTGCTTCATGGACGGCCGCGACACCGACCCGCACAGCGGCAAGGGGTTCGTCGCCGACCTCGAAAAGCACCTCGCAGCCACGACGGGCAAGATCGCCACGGTGATCGGGCGCTACTACGCGATGGATCGCGACAAGCGCTGGGAACGGGTCAAGGTTGCCTACGACGCGCTGGTCAGCGGCATCGGCGAGCGTTCGTCGGACATGGTCGAAGCCGTCCAGAAATCCTATGACGAGGGCGTTACGGACGAGTTCATCAAGCCTTTCGTGCGCATCGACGAGAACGGGCAGCCCGTCGGCATGATCCGCCCCAACGACGTGGTGGTCTTTTTCAACTACCGCAACGACCGCGCCAAGGAGCTGACCATCGTGCTGACGCAGGAGGACATGCCCGCCGAGGGGATGCACACCATGCCCCTCTACTATTGCTGCATGACCCCCTACGATGCCAAGTTCACGGGGCTGCACATCCTCTTCGACAAGGACAACGTGCCCAACACCATCGGCGAGTTCGTTTCGAAGCAGGGCTTGCGGCAGCTGCGCATCGCCGAGACCGAGAAATATGCCCACGTGACGTTCTTCCTGAACGGCGGCCGCGAGGCGGAGTTCGCGGGCGAAGACCGCATCCTCGTCGCGTCGCCCAAGGTGGCCACCTACGACCTGCAACCCGAGATGAGCGCTCCGGAAGTCGCTGATAAACTGGTTGCTGCACTCGGTGAGCGGAAGTTCGACTTTATCTGCCTGAATTTCGCCAATGGCGACATGGTCGGCCATACGGGCGTCTACGATGCCATCGTGAAGGCCGTGAAGGCCGTCGACGGGTGCGTCGCCAAAGTTGTCGAGGCTGCTAAGGAGAACGGTTACGAGGTCGTCATGATCGCCGACCACGGCAATGCCGACAACGCTGTCAATGCCGACGGTACGCCCAATACGGCGCATTCGCTCAACCCCGTGCCCATCGTGGTCGTTTCCGACCGTGTGAAGTCGGTGCACGACGGTATCCTGGCCGACGTCGCGCCGACGGTGCTCAAGTTGATGGGGCTGGAGCAACCCGCCGAAATGACCGGCAAGGCGCTCGTGGAGATGAAATAGCCTGCCTTTTCAATAAAACACCCCGGAATCTACATTCCGGGGTGTTTTTCGTTAGGGGTGACGTGTCGGGATAAACCCTTATTTGGAGCGTGGCAAATTCCGGGAATTAAAAGAGCGTTTGCTGCTGCGCAGATGCAGGCCGGTAGAACTCCATCCGGGTGGCTATGCCCAGCTTTGCGCACAGGTTGCGGAACGTGTCGTCCAGCGCCCGGCAGTTCGGGCCGAAGCATTCGTAGCGGTTGCCGAAACAGGCTTCGTAACGTGCTTTCAGCCCGGGGAACCCGCGCTCCAGGGCGGCATGGAAATGCTCCCTCGACCCGCTGCGGAGCGTCACGCCGAACATCGGGAGGATATACGACGCCCCCGCGTCCTTCGCCCGGCGGACGATGGCTTCGACATTTTCCCGCGTGTCGTTGATCAGCGGCAGCAGCGGCATCATCGTGACACCCGTATAAATGCCCTTGGCAGCCAGTGCCGCCATCGCGCGGAACCGCTCCGAAGAGGCCGGGGCGCCGGGTTCCGTGCGGACGCTGAGCGCGTCGTCGGCACAGGTCACGGTGAAACTCACCGCCGCGTAGGTGGCGGAAATTTCCTGCAGGATGTCGGCATCGCGCTCCGCCAGGGAGCTCTTGGTGATGACATGCACCGGGAAGCGCTCGTCGGCGATCATGCCCAGTGCCCGGCGGGTCAGCCGCAGCTCGCGCTCGACGGGCATGTAGGGGTCGTTCATCGACCCCGTGCCGATCGTGGCGCGTTTTTTCCGCCGGGCACGCAGCTCGGCGGGCAGCAATTCCAGTGCGTTGCGCTTCACGGCTATCTGGGCGATGTCCCCGATCCCGTAGCAGTCGCTGCGCGTGTCGCAGTAGATGCACCCGTGCTGGCATCCCCGGTAGAGGTTCATGTTGTAGGCGATGCCGAACCACCGATCGGCCGTCCGCAGCTTCGAGAGGATCGTTTTGGTTTCGATATACCGCATGGGCGGGTCAGTAGAGCTCGATGAACTCGTAGGTGTTGCCTACGGCCGCCAGGTAACGCAGGAACTCCTCACGGGAGATCACCACCGTCGACCGGTTGTCGTTGGGGTGGAACGAGTAGGCCGGCAGCCGTTGCAGGCTGGGGGCGGGGGAAAAGGGCACGGGCCCGGCCCGCCGCTACT
>OAWP01001031.1_pt1 | contig 19505 bp, 18 predicted proteins | sample 1517081 | NCBI WGS metagenome assembly OAWP01 (sample SAMEA2580167, study PRJEB22360) | human gut metagenome | biome: human gut; feature: human-associated habitat; material: faeces | place: Denmark | collected 2008/2010 | reverse complement strand
TTTTGTCTTAAATTACTCTTACTAACAATCCTTAAGACAAAAATCAAAGCAACGAGGATGATAAAAGAAATCATATTATAAAGAACCACTGTTTTCATCTATGTGTCCTCCTTTTTTATATCAATTCCGAGTTGTCGCTCTCCGTATGCCATAGTCTCCGCACGCAAAAAAAGCCCTTTGCGGCAAGGTGCGTGCTTACACCTCACCCGCAAACTTCATGCCCCAGCTCATGCGGGTGTCGTACATCAAGAGGGTCAGGGCAAGGCGGCTGTAATCGTCGGTGCCGTACTCATTGATGTGCACCTCTTTGGTTTCCACCTTCTCCGGGTCCTGTCCGGTAAGGATGCGCAGAAAGCCCAGATTGTAGATGCAAACTTTTTGGCAATGGTGCCGGTCGCTAAAATTCCCCACTTCATAACGGTACCTCCCGGTTTATTCCTTTGGATTCGTTGCGTCCAGTATATCATGGTTTTCCCCTACGGAAAAGATAGTAAAAAACAAAAATGTCTCCGGAGGGCTTGTTCCAACTCTCCGGGGACAGATTCTATGCACCGGTATCTTTCATCTTGTTCCAAACATTCTCATCCATTATAATAGAGATAGAAAGAAGGTGCCAACATGAAACATCGCATTGTGACGGCTGCGCAGATGAAGGAAATTGAACGATCCGGGGATGCCCACGGTCTGCCCTACCTGCAAATGATGGAAAACGCCGGACTGGCGGCTTACGCCGAACTGCAAAAGCAGTTCCCACATCCCGGCAGACTGCTGGTGGTCTGCGGAAAGGGCAACAATGGCGGTGATGGGTTTGTGATTGCCCGCGCCGCCGCAAAAGATGGCTGGAATGTGACCGTTCTTCTGGCCGAGGGCGAGCCGAAAACTGCTGATGCCATCCTCAATTTTGAGCGTCTGCACTCCCTGCCAGTGCACATCTGCACTGACGGCTCTGTACTGGAAACCCAGCACTTTGATGCTGCTGTGGATGCCCTCTACGGCACCGGGTTCCATGGTGAACTGCGGCCTTCCAGTCTTGCTGCCTGCGGGCTGATACGCCGTCTGCACAAGAGCGGTGCCTTTGTGCTTGCCGTAGACCTGCCCAGCGGCATCAACACGGATACCGGGGAGGTTGCCGAAGGTGCTGCTCATGCGGATTTGACCGTAACCTTCGACAGCTATAAGCCTTTACATATCGCAGAAGCTTCTGCGCCGCTGTGCGGAAAAATCGTCTGTGCCGACATTGGCATCCGGGATGAATGGCACCCGGAGTTTTGACAAGGCTTGCCGCTGCGGAAAAGCACCTGCACACAAAAGACCCCGGCAGCTTTCAAGGCACGCCGGGGTTCTTTTTGTCATTCTGCTGCAAAATGTCTGCACTTTCTTGGCAGAACGCAGAAAATGCGGAAACCGCTTGATTTGGCTCGGTTTCCGCACTAGAATGAAAACCAGAAAAGCAAGCACAGTTTCCGCAAGGAGGACGCTCATGCAGAAAAAGCTCGATGCGCTGGTGCGCACACAGGCGATGCAGTTATTCCGTCAACAGGGGCTGCATTTCACCATGCAACAGGTGGCAGAGCCGTTGCACATCAGCAAAAAGACCATCTACACCGTTTACCCCTCCAAGGAGGCCCTTCTGCTGGACATGGTAGACCACGCCTTTGCGGACATCCACCGCTGCAAGCAGGAAATTCTGGCAGGCAGCGGTACTTTGCAGGAAAAGCTGCGGGCAGTCATCATTGCCATGCCGACGGAATATGCTGCGCTGGACCTGCGGCAGATGAAGGAGCTGGACGAGAAATACCCGGTGGTGGCGGCGCGGGTGCGCAGTCAATTGGAAAACGGGTGGGAACCCACCATGGCGCTGCTGGAACAGGCTGTGGCAGAGGGGGTCATGCGTCCGGTGTCCCTGCCGGTGCTGCGGCAGATGATCACCGCATCCATCGAGAGCTTTCTGGCAGACCGCAGTCTGGCAGAAAGCGGGGTGCAGTATGTGGCTGTACTGGAGGAAATGATCTCGATTCTACTGGAAGGAGTGCTGCCGCGATGAAACACAGTTTTTGCGATGATTGGGAGTTTACCCACCACTGGACCGAAGCCTTTGGCAAGGGGCTGCCGGTGCCAAAACAACAAGCCGTCCGCTTACCCCATACCTGCCGGGAGGTGCCGCTGCACTATGCCTCCCCCGCCGATTACGAGATGGTCTGCGGCTACCGCAAACGGTTCCGGGGGCCGCCGGTACAGGCTGCGCCCCGGCTGTTCGTCCGCTTTGACGGAGCCGCCCATCAGGCGGTGGTGCGGGTCAACGGCAGGGGTGCCGGGCAGCACCGGGGCGGTTATACCGGCTTTGCGGTGGAGATCACAGACCTTGTGGACCGGGAGGGTGAAAACCTGCTGACCGTGCAATTGGATACCCGTGAAGACCCGGCCATTCCACCCTTTGGCTTTGTCATCGACTACCTGACCTACGGCGGGCTGTACCGGGAGGTCTGGCTGGAAGCTACGGCAGAGAGCCGCCTGACCGATTTGTTCGTCTACACGCCCACCCTGCATGATGCCGTGGTGCAGTGGACGGCAGAGCTCACACCCGCAGCCGTGGCGGTCCGCATCCGGCTGGAGACCGCAGACGGCACCCTGCTGGCAGAGCAGACCGCACAGGCGGCAGAAACCGGGAAGATGCAGTTTTCCGTCCCGGACGCACAGCCGTGGGATACCGAGCACCCGGTTTTGCATCATGCCGTGGCAGAACTTTTGAACGCAGCCGGACAACCCATCGACCGCAAACAGGTGACGTTTGGCTTCCGCACCGCAGAGTTCCGGGCGGATGGCTTTTACCTCAACGGAAAAAAGACCTTCCTGCGGGGTCTGAACCGACACCAGAGCTACCCTTACATCGGCTACGCCGCTCCGGAAAGCCTGCAGCGGGAGGATGCCCGCATTTTGCAGGAGGAACTGCACTGCACCGCCGTGCGCACCAGCCACTACCCCCAAAGCCCATATTTTCTGGACGAGTGCGACCGGCGGGGTCTGCTGGTGTTCACCGAACTGCCGGGCTGGCAGCATATCGGAGATGCTGCATGGAAAGACGCCGCCTGTGAAATGCTGCGGGAGATGCTCCTGCAAAACCGCAGCCACCCCAGCATCATCCTGTGGGGCGTGCGCATCAACGAGAGCGTGGACGACGATGCCTTCTACACCCGCACCAATCAAATTGCCCATCAGCTGGACCCCAGCCGCGCTACCTCCGGTGTGCGGTATCTGGAAAAAAGCCATCTGCTGGAGGATGTCTACGCCTACAACGATTTTTCCCACAACGGCGTAACGCCCGGCGCAAAGCCCAAAAAGGACGTGACCCCGGATATGGGCAAGGCGCTGCTCATCTCAGAGTGCAACGGTCACATGTACCCCACCAAGCCCTTTGACGATGGCCCTCATCGGCAGGAGCACGCCTTGCGGCACGTTCGGGTTCAGAACGCCGCCTATGCCAGCGGAGAGCACGCCGGGTGCTTTGGCTGGTGTATGTTCGACTACCAGACCCACAAGGACTTTGGCTCCGGGGACCGCATCTGCTACCACGGGGTGCTGGACAGCTTCCGCAACCCCAAATTGGCGGCAGCGGTCTATGCCAGTCAGGGCGATACTGACCCGGTGCTGGCGGTCAGCTCCTCCATGGACATCGGCGATAACCCCGCCGGGCAGCTGGGCACGGCCTATGTTTTCAGCAATGCCCAACAGGTAAGGCTTTACAAAAACGATGTGTTCGTCACCACCCTGCGCCAAAGCGAGTGGACGGCGCTGCCCCACCCTCCCTTTGTGATGGACGATACCATTGGCGAGCTGCTGGAAACGCAGGAGCACTTTTCCCCCGCCAAGGCAGCCGCTGTGGCGGGACTGCCGCTGGCCTACAAGGTCAAATTCGGCTGGTGTATGCTGCACTATAAAATGAGCTTTGAAGATGGCGTGGCGCTTTACGGCAAATATGTGGGCAACTGGGGCGGTGAGGCCACCCGCTGGCGGTTCGATGCCGTACAGGACGGCAACGTGGTGCGCAGCGTGACCCTCTGCCCCAGTGCAAAGCTGCACTTGGAAGTCAAGGCCAGCCGGACGACTCTTCAGGAAAAAGACACTTACGATATGGCGGCTGTCCGGGTGCGCATTCTGGACGAGAACGGCACTCCTGCTCCCTACGCACAGTTCCCGGTGCAGTTTACGGTGGAGGGCAGCGCCGCCCTTGTGGGCCCGCAGACCGCCGTGGCAGAAGGCGGCATGACCGGAACCTATCTGCGCACCGTGGGCACTGCCGGAGAAGCCCTGCTGACCGTTTCTGCACCGCAGACCCAGCCCGTTGTGCTGCGGTTTACCATTGAAAAGGAGGACGCTGTATGGAACTGACCCTGAAACAGAAAGCCGCGTTCGGCATTGGTGCCGTGGGCAAGGATATGGTATATGCTCTGTCGGCTTCTTACGTCATGTATTATTATCAGGATGTGCTGGGGCTTTCGGCCAGCTTTGTGGGCGTCGTGCTCATGGCGGCCCGGTTCTTTGATGCCTTCAACGACCCCTTTATGGGAGTTCTGGTGGCAAAGACCCGCACCCGCTGGGGACGTTTCCGTCCGTGGATCTTTTCCGGCACGCTGCTCAATGCGCTGGTGCTCTACGCCCTGTTTGCCGCCCCGGTGCTGGACGAAGCGGCGTTGATGGTCTATTTCAGCGTGGTGTACATCCTGTGGGGCGTCACCTATACCATGATGGATATCCCCTACTGGTCCATGATCCCGGCCGTGACCCGCACCCCAAAAGACCGGGAGAACCTTTCCATGGTGGGGCGCACCTGTGCAGGCGTTGGTTCGGCTCTTATCGCCATGTTCACCATGCTGCTGGTGGGAGCACTCGGCGGCGACAGCGAGCGCGCTGGCTTCCGCTGGGTGGCATTGATCGTAGCGGCAATTTTTGCAGTGACAGAGCTGGTGTGCTGCATTTCCATGAAAGAAACTACCCCCAGTGAGATGAAGACCGCCACCGTAAAGGAGATGTTCTCCGCCCTGTTCCGCAACGATCAGGCTATGGTAGTGGTAGGCAGCATCGTGCTGATCAACTCGGCGCTGTACCTTACCTCCAACTTCATCATCTATTTCTTCAAATACGACCTTGGCGGTGCAGGCTGGAAAGCCACCTACACCCTGTTTTCCACCGTGGGCGGTGCGGCGCAGATCCTTGGCATGATGGTGCTTTACCCCTTGCTGCGCAAAAAGTTCAGCAGTACGCAGGTATTTTACCTAAGCCTTGTGCTGGCGCTGTGCGGCTACGGCACGCTGCTGGTGTTCTGCCTGACCGGCCTTTCCCATAGCCTTGCCCTGCTGTGCATTCCGGGCGTGGTGGTGTTCGCCTGCAACGGAATGCTGACCGTGCTGACCACCCTGTTCCTTTCCAACAGCGTAGATTACGGTCAGCTCAAGACCGGCCGCCGGGAGGAGAGCGTTATCTTTTCCATGCAGACCTTTGTGGTCAAGGCTGCCTCCGGTGTGGCGGTATTCCTGACCGGCATCGGGCTAGACCTCATCGGTCTTGTGGGCAACACGGAGGAGACCGGCCCGGTGGCAGTACAAAGCGCCGGAACCCTGCTGGGTCTGCGCCTGATGATGACCGTTCTGCCCATGCTGGTGCTGGCTGGTGCGCTGGTGCTGTTCCGCCGCAAGTTTGTTCTGACCGATGCCCGCGCTGCCGAGATCAGCGCACAGCTCCACGGGGAGGAAGCGCACCATGACTGAGACACTGCACTGGTACGCGGAAACTTCCGGCGGTGTGCGGCAGGGCGATGCCCCGGTACACCCGGGCTGCGGTGCGGTGCATCTTTCCGCCGACTTGCCCGCCGGGACGCTGAAGGCGGTACGTGCCGAGATGCCGTGGACGATGGAAGCAGACGAGCGTCTGTTCATGAACGGCTACCAGACATGGACCTACAGCCCGGAGCTGAACCGGAACGGCAAGCTGCGCGGCACCGACCACATTCCCGGCTTTCTGCGCAAAAAATATGCCTTTGACCGCTACGGCGATTATCATTTTGCGCCTTATGGGCATCAAAAAGGTCAAAGCCACGGCTTTTCCTACTGCTATTTCCGCAGGGGAGCGCAGTTCCGGCTGGTAGCATCGCTGGACGAGACCCCGGGCTACACCATCCTCCGCTACGACAGCGGCAAAGCCCTGCTGACGCTGGAGCGTGACTGCGCCGGGGTGGAACATCCCGGCGGCAGTTTCCCACTCCTTGACCTGTTTTTTGCCGAGGGCGGCGAGACCGAGGTGTTCGACGGCTGGTTTCAGGCTATGGGCATCAAGCCCCGGACTGAAAAGAAGCTGGCAGGCTATTCCAGTTGGTACAACCGCTATCAGGACATCACCGAGGATACCATTCGGGAGGACCTGACCGGATGCCGCAGCCTGCTTTGTCTGGGAGACCTGTTCCAGATCGACGATGGCTGGGAGCCGAAGGTGGGCGACTGGCTGGAAACAGATGCACAGAAATTCCCCCACGGGCTGAAAGGCATGGTGGAGGAAATTCACGCCGCCGGATTTCAGGCTGGGCTATGGCTTGCACCCTTTGTGTGCGAAAAGGACTCTGCCCTTTTCCGGCAGCACCCGGACTGGCTGCTGAAAGTGGACGGCAAACCGTGGTGCTGCGGCAGCAACTGGAGCAGCTTTTATGCGCTGGATATCGACAACCCGGCCGTGCTGGATTATCTGCGCCGGGTATTTGACCGGGTGCTGAACGACTGGGGCTTCGACCTTGTCAAGCTGGATTTTCTGTACGGTGCTGCCCCCTTTGGCAACGCCCGCGAGAGCCGGGCAGCCCGGATGTACCGTGCTATGGAGCTTTTGCGCACATGGTGCGGGCAAAAGCAGATTCTCGGCTGCGGCGTACCGGTGATGCCGGCTTTCGGGCTGGTGGATTACTGCCGTGTCAGCTGTGACGTAGGGCTGGACTGGGACGACGTGTGGTATATGCGCCTGTTCCACCGGGAGCGGGTGTCCACAAAGCAGGCGCTGAACAACACGGTGTTCCGGCGGCAGCTCAATGGCCGTGCCTATGGCAGCGACCCGGATGTGTTCTTCCTCCGGGAGGAAAACTGCAAGTTGACGGCAGAGCAAAAACGCACCCTTGCCACGGTCAATGCCCTGTTGGGCAATGTGTTCCTTACCTCGGATATGCCGTCCCGCTATACAGAGGCGCAGCGGGCAGAGTACCGCCGTCTGCGCACCCTCTTTGAGCACGCCACGCAGGTGCAGGCAGAAGCGGAAAACGACCGTCTCTATATCCGGTATCTGCTGGACGGAACTCCACAAAAATTATGTTTCGACCTGTTCTGACAGTGCGAACGAACCACAACAAAACCACACCCGCCCATGTACTGTGCTTTGCACACAATACGCAGGCGGGTGTTTTGCTGTTCTTCCGGTACGATCTTCAGTTTTTTAAATACAGCTTGGGTTTGTGCAGCACCGACGGTGTCACATCCTGCGCTCAAGGTTCTGCCGGAACAGCTCATACGCTGCCCGCATCTCCTCCGGCAGACGCTTCAAGGTCCCTGCCCGCAGTTCCTGTGGCATCCCGTAAAAGGCTTCGGCAATGCCGCCGGTGATGCAGGCAAGGGTGTCGCTGTCGCCGCCCAGAGAGACTGCATTGCGGAGCGCATCTTCAAAGCCGGTGCGTGCCAGAAAGATCGCTGCCGCCGTGCCATGCCGGACAGACCGCATGGAAGATATACTTTGCGGGCAGTCCGAACGCCGGAGTACACACGGCTCTGCCCAAATCGCAACGGCCGATGGCTTCGCAGGCGGCGGTCAGCTCCTGCTCCCCTGCTGCCTGATAGATGGCACGGCTGGTGCCGCTGCCCTGCAAAAGGTTCCGGTTCGCCGGGTTGACGATGGCATCCGCTGTTACCTTGGTGATGTCGTTGCGGATCATCAAAAAAGGCATGCTGATTCCTCCCTCATGTGGTTTTTCACATTTCCCGCTGCTCCACGATTTCCAGACTGTCCCGCCCGACATGGCAAAGCAGAAACAGCACGCTCACACCTGCGGCTTTCGCTTCGGCCAGCGCTGTGCCAAACTCCGGCTGCGTGCCAACATTCGGCCTCACCTCGGTGATGCCTTCCATCTGGATCACAAAGGCTACTGCGCACCGATACCCTGCCCGCTGTGCCTGGGCTAGCTCGTGCAAGTGCTTCACGCCCCGTTCGGTGGGCGCATCCGGGAAATAACCGATGCCGCTCACTTCCAATGTGCAGCCTTTGACTTCCAGCAGGTATTTCTGTTCGCCCTTTTCCATGTAGAAATCGATGCGAGATCTTCCGTAGGGAAACTCCGGCCTGACAAGGTCAAACTCCTGCTTTGAGAGCCATTCTCCTACCACCTTGTTGGGTGCCTGACTGTCCATGTTGACCCAGCCAAGTTCCTGCTTGTGTACCGCCACAAGGTCGTATCTTGTCTTGCGTTTCGGGTTGTCCGACACTTCCAGACGCACCGCCGCACCGGGCAGCAGCAGTTCCTTGCACCGCCCGGTGTTTTTGACATGGACGGTTTCCACCACACCGTTCACGTTTACATGGGCAATAAAACGGTTGGGGCGGTCAAGAAAAATGCCGTCCGCGATCTCTCTGTATTTCAATGTTTACTCCACTTTTGTCTGATACGCCTGCTTCGTCCGGGCATCAAAGCAGCAGAAGATGACCTTCATATCGTAGTCGGCGTGGCTTTGCAGCCAATCAGCCACTGTATCCACCGCAATTTGGGTAGCGGCATCCAGCGGATAGCCATACACGCCCGTAGAAATTGCCGGGAAGGCGATGCTATGGATGTCGTAGGTCTTTGCCAGCTCCAGCGAATTGCGGTAGCAGTCTGCCAACTGCACAGCGTCCTCCGGGGTGCCGGAGTAGATGGGGCCCACCGTATGGATGATGTACTTTGCCTTCAGCCGGTATCCCTTGGTGATTTTCGCTTCGCCGGTGCGGCAGCCATGCAGGGTGCGGCACTCGGCAAGCAGCTCCGGCCCTGCTGCCCGGTGAATGGCCCCATCCACGCCACCGCCGCCCAACAGGCTGCGGTTGGCCGCATTCACGATGCAGTCACAGTCCAGCTTGATAATGTCTCCCTGCACTACTTGAATCTGATTCTTGATTTTTGGGGGAATCGTTGCAGACACCTCACTTTTTGAGCAGTTCCAGTGCCTTATCCATAGGCACGCAGCTAGCATAGAGATCCGGCCAGAGGAATTCATTGTAATAGCGGTAGCTCTGCTCCCCCGTCATGTATTCGTTGTCCTGCGTGGAATTTGCATAGGCAGGGACGATCATATGAAAATCGTGTTCAAAGCCTGCTTCTATCGTTGCATTGATGCAGAAGTCGGTCATGATGCCGCAGACCATCACATCTTTTTCGCCCTTTGCGGTCAGATATTCCAGCAATCCGCTCTCTTTCTTGAAAGCGTTGCATACAGTCTTGACGAACCGTTTTTCGGTCTGCAGTGGTGCAAACTCAGAATAGATATCAAACTCATCATCCCCGATGGAGAAACCGGTGCCGGGCCCATCGTCATGCTGGACATAGACGACCTCGATTCCCTGTTCGCGGGCAGTCCGGATCAGCTCCTTGATGTTGCTGACAAACTTTTCAAACGCATACAGGCGTTCATCCACGATACCTTTCTGTGTATCCACAACCAATAAAACCATGTGTAAGCCCTCCTGTTTTTCTTTGATTTCATTCTACCATAGACCGTTTCTTTCTACAAGCGGCTTCAAAAATCCACATAGACAAAACCTGTGTTTCACCTGCGGGGCTTGAGTCAGCTCCCCATACCGAGGAGCACCAGCACAACCACCACCGCAATGGCGATGAGGCAACCGCAACCGCTGCCATCTCCCCCGCCGCCATTGTTGTGATTTCCGCCGCCACCGCCGCCGGACAAACCGCCAAAGTTGCGGTTGAAGGCCGTCATGTATTGGGCATAGCCCGTGTCACCTTTGCCGAAATAGCCGTAATCGCCGTTTGCCATTGTGTTTTCCTCCATCCGAAGTGTGTTTTGCTTCTTCTGAGGTCATTTTACTGAAAGAGCTGTCCTATAAACATCTCTTTCAGCATTTTTGTCATCTCATTCTTCTCCGATGCCCAGATATGCATCGATGTCCAAGATATCATTCCCGCTGACCTCCACCAGATCTTCAAAAGGCACCACGGTGTCTCCCACCTGCAAGGTGCGGAACACTGGGTCGATGCGGTCCGCTTTTCCGGTCAGCGTGATGTAGTTGCCCACTGCGGGAATCTCCGGGTGGGCGGTATCCTCTTTGAAATACCGCACTGTGATGGTCATGCCCTTGGTGACCTGCATCAGCCGATCGGACAGAGCCGACATTTCTTCCTCGGTCAAAATGCGCTTGGGCACACGCTCGGTGCGCTGCTTTTCTGCGGCAAGCTGCTCGTCGTAGCCCCGCAGCGGAGAGAAGGGCGAAAATATTTTGGCACGGTTCTGAAGGGTCATGCGGGGGTGCTTGCGAAGGGATTCTTCGGTCTGGGGACGTTCCATCTCTATGATGTCCCCATACTTTTGGGCAGTCTCTTGTCCGATCTTGCTATTTTTGTAGTTTTCCATCCGAACCTCCCGCGCTGTGCCCGCCGATCTGCGCGTTGCGCTGGCGCATGGTGGCACCTTCCTCGTAGCTGCTGGCTTTCAGCACGGCGTTTTTGCCGTACTTGTTCTTGATGCCCAACATGGCTTGCTGGAGTTTTTTCTCCTTTTCCAGCTTCTTTGTGTCCGTGAAAAAGTCCACCTGATAGATGCCCTCGTCCGGGGTGACCTTGTTGGCGTTGAGGGTGATGCGCCGCACCGTCAGCGCAGGGTTAGTAATGCGCTCAAACAGCTTTGCGCTTTCGTTGATGATGGTGCTGCCTAGATTGGTAGGAGCGTCGAACCGGACGGTGCCGTGTGCCGCTTTGGGGATGATTCTGCCGTAGCGGTCGGTCTGGGTCAGACCACGGTAGCCGCCCTTGTCCACGTTCTCCCGGTCGTAGCCCACCTCCAAGGTGATGGATTCCGCCACCAGCTTCTTTTCCGTGAGCCGGAACATCAGAATCTCCGCCATCTCCCGGACAATGAGTTTTGCTTTATCATACGGGTAAGGAGTGGATAGCACCTGCCCCTCGCTGATGCTGTTGGTGCTGGGCTTGTAGCTTTTGATCTGCTCCATGCCGCAGGGTTCGTAGCCCCATGCGTGGTCGATGAGAATTTCTGCATCCACGCCGAAAATCTCGTACAGACGATCTTCTCCATGGATGGAGAACCGTGCCAAGTCCCCCATGGTGTAGATGCCATGAGCTTCCAGCCGCTTGACGGTTCCGGGACCGGTCATCCAGAAATCCGTCAGGGGTCTGTGGTTCCACAGCAGATACCGATAGGACTGCTCATCCAGTTCCGCAATGCGGACACCATCTTTGTCTGCCGGGATGTGCTTTGCCACAATGTCCATGGCCAGCTTTGCAAGGTAGAGGTTAGTGCCGATGCCTGCCGTTGCGGTGATGCCGGTGTTGTACAGCACCTCCCGCACCATGGTCATGGCAAGTTCATGGGCGCTCATGTGATAATAAGGCAGATAGCCCGTCACATCAATGAAAACCTCGTCGATGGAGTAGGGGTAGATGTCTGCCGGAGACACATATTTGAGGTAGGTCTTGTAGATTTGGGTGGAAACGTCCAGATACCGTTGCATCCGGGGCGGCGCAACAATGTAGCTCAGCCCCAGCGTCGGGTCTGCGTTCAGGGCATTGGCATCAAAAGAGGTGCTGGCAAAGTGGTACTTGCCATCTTCTCCCCGGACTGCCTTTTTCTGCCGGATGGCAGTTTGCAGCCGCTGGGCGTTGACCTCTTTCACCCGCTGGACGGCTTCAAACAGCCGCGCTCTGCCGGGTATCTTGTATGCTTTTAAGGAGGGCGACACCGCAAGGCAGATAGTCTTTTCGGTGCGGGATGCGTCTGCCACCACCAGATTGGTGGTCAAGGGGTCCAGATGGCGGTCTACGCACTCCACCGAGGCATAGAAGCTTTTCAGGTCGATTGCCAGATAGGTGCGCTGTGTTGCCATACTTCAGCCCTCCCTTGCGCAAGATACAACTATTTATTTTATTATAATAAATAGTTGCACTGTTTTCAAGATGGAACGCTATTTTATCTGTGATATAGACACCGAAAAGAAAAAAAGGGTGGCAGAATTCCAAGCTGAAACGCTGCCACTCTGTAGGAACTGCATAATGACTGACGATTATCCTTCTACTTTGACCGTAAAGAATGGACGGAAAATGTGAAAGGCTTGCGAAAAAACGGATCTCTGTAATCCAGTTTGCTTTTTGAACACCATATAAAAAAGAAAGAGCCCGTTTCCGGACAAATTCGTTGGAAGCAGATTTGTTCGGAACGGACTCTTGTAGCCGATATGCAAAGTCATGAAACATATAAAATAGGAAAAGCGTCAAAAATCATCTTGGCCAGCGCTCTTTTCTGGACATGAGTGGCGCGAATGGTACATGAGGATGCGTCTGGTACCAGTAAGCTGTGGTAGCGACATCATCCTGACGTTCAAAAAGACCTCCGTGGCTGACACCAATCTGCTGCAGAGTTACCTTAATGTCCTTCTCAAAAAGGATAGGATCAAGAAGGTGCCAGCGGTAGAAGCTGCGTTGTGGCATCTGATCATCATTGTGGTAATCATTATGAAGGAAGGTATCGTGGCTAGAGTAGTAAGGATAGCCAAGATACGGAGTACAGTACTGATTTTCAACGGTTTGGCCATTTTGCTGTGTTGCAAAGCTCCAGGCACCACCGAAGTAATCTTCTGTTCCGGTTCCGCAGATGGTTGGATAATCCTTGTCTCCATCGATGTAGAATTTCATCTCACCTTCTCCGTACCAGTAGCGTTCGAGGCTGGTAAGCGCAAGATAAGTTCCAACGTACTGGCCTTTCCCTTTGATGTTGTCGAGGACAACGTAGTCTTTTGCCTTTTCCGTGATGCGCTGACGACGCCACTGGGCATGGAAATAGGCAGCATCTTCCGGAACCGTTGTCAGGCAATAGTCGATCTGATAAAAGAAGGCCGGAATCGGCTCATCACACTGATTTTCAATGGTAATACGGGCGTTTTTACGGAACGGCATCGGGAAATAGCTGTTGAAACCACGGGTCGGATTGACAGCAATCGGGACTGAGTTTACCTGGTAGGAAACACCGAAACCGCAGCAGAAGAAATCGCCAAGCGGGCATTCAACGGATGGGAATTCTTCATCGTCCCAGTACATGCGCAGAACAAGATCCCGCAGAACATAACGGTTACGTTCACTGGTACGGTCTGTAACGGTGATCCAGATGTGCTGAATCATGCCTTCTCCCTGGATCTCACCAAGTGTTACGGTCTCTCCTGCTTCTATTTTCGGGATACACGGGGAACCTTTTCTGGACGGACCAAGATCGCTGGATGCCATGCCGCCTTTTCCTTTTTCTCCGTTCCGGTTTTCCCAGTTGATGGAACGGGACTGCCCGTTTTTCAGCCGGAAAATATTCTGTAAACCACAATCAAACATCATATATTCCTCCTACTCACAAATGAGCAACTGTCTTTTATGTTGAATTGAATTCATTCAAACAATTCCGCTTAACAGGTACAGTCTCCACCCATGTTCCAGTTGATTCCTTGAAGGGGATTGCTTGCAAAGTTGTTATTATTGTACACTTTTATTTGTATAAAAGCAATGTGCTACTGCCATAAATCTTTAGCACCACACTCATGAATGCATAATGGTGTCCCGAAAGTACACTACACTTACTGTTCCATCCGTAGCAAACTTTTCAACCGCACCTGCTGCACAAAGGACGAAGCCCAGCGGCTGTGTGAAGATTGGCTTATAAAATAGGACCGCTGCTATATAAACTAAAGAACGCCGAGGGTTCCTCCCACATGGGAAGGGATTCCTCGGCGTTCTTCATTTCATGCTTTTTGATTGCCCGGTCAACAGTATCACGCGCCTTACTGCAATGCACAGATCACAGCCACTGTTTCAGCACATCGTTCAGCTTATTCAAATCAAGCGGTTTGGCGATATGCTCGTTCATGCCGGTGTTCTTTGCCAGTTGCACGTCCTCGGCAAAGGCATTTGCCGTCATGGCAATGATGGGCACTTTGCCCCGGCTGCCGGCAAGGGCACGGATCGCAGCAGTGGCTTCGTAACCATTCATGATGGGCATCTGGATGTCCATAAAAATGAGATCGTACCACTTTTCTGGCACTTCCATCACCTTTTCGACTGCAATTTTTCCGTTTTCGGCGCTGTCGATGGTCACGCCCGTCATGCCTATGATCTCGGTTGCGATCTCACGGTTCAGCTCGTTATCTTCCACAAGAAGGATCCGCTTACCCGCATAGTTTTCCTTCGCAAAGTCTTCCAGATAGTTCCGGGCGTTTTCCTCCTTCTTCCCGGATGTAAACTGCCGCAGAGTTGCCATCAGACGGGAACGGAACAGTGGTTTTGCCATAAACGCATTCACGCCCGCTGCTCTGGCTTCTTCTTCGATCTCGCTGAAATCAAAGGAAGTCAGGATGATGATCGTGACATCTTCTCCTACCCGTTCCCGGATTTTTCTGGCGGTTGCAATACCGTCTATTTCCGGCATCTTCCAGTCCAGGATCACCGCAAAATAGTCGCGGCCGGTCTTGTGCCGCGCCGCGCAGCGTTCCACGGCTTCCTTGCCGGTCAGAACCCATTCGCCCGCTATGCCGATCTCCTGAAGGGTCGCAACGGTGCTTTCGCAGCAAGTCTTGTCATCGTCCACGACCAGTACCGGCAGATCGAGCAGTTCTTTTTCCTGTTCCTTCTCGTTCTCCTGAAGCTTCAGATAGACCGTGACCGTGATCTTCGTTCCCTTGTTGGGAGCGCTTTCGACCTGAATGTCACCATTCATCAGGTTGACGATGTTTCTTGCAATGGCCATGCCAAGACCGGTGCCCTGCACCTTGGTCGTCCGGTGATCGTCTGCCCGACTGAACGGCTCGAACATGATCTTCTGGAACTCCGGTGTCATACCGATGCCGTTGTCCTCGATGGAAAACTCGTAGCAGCCAAGCTCCGAGAAGCCGTTCGGTTTTTCCTTGATCGTAAGGGTGATGTTTCCTCCATCCGGGGTGTACTTGACGGCGTTGCTCATCAGGTTCACAAAGACCTGCTGGATGCGCAGGCTGTCGCCGCAGACAGCTTCGTGCTCAATGTGCTCAACATGGACTTCGAGCTGATGGTGGTGCTCGTCGATTGCCGGTTTTGTGAGGGTGAGCAGGTTATCGACCAGCTCCGGCAGGCTGAAATCCTCCTCGGCAAGGCTTATTCGCCCGCTCTCGATCCGAGCCATGTCCAGCACTTCGTTGATCAGTCCCAACAGATGACGGCTCGATTTTGTGATCTTGCCAAGGCACTCGACCACCTTGTCCTGATTTTCAATGTTCGCGCCTGCAATGGCGGTCAAGCCAACGATTGCATTCATCGGTGTACGGATATCATGGGACATATTGGAGAGGAATTCCGTCTTGGCGCGGCTTGCGTTTTCCGCTGCCCGGTACGCTTCCTTCAATGCCTTATGGGATTCGATCTCGGCCTTTTTCTCCTGTGACACATCCATAGATGCCAACAGTGCTTTGACCAGCTTTGTGCCATCCCACTCCAGCGGAATGAAGGACGCGATCTTATAGATATTTTCGTCTATGGAGCAGTATTCAAATTTGTAGATGTCGTTCTCATCCTGCAAATTCTTGCGGATATTTTCCGGCGAAAACAAAGCAGCCAATGCGTCCAGCGGTTCCAGTGTCTTATACTTTGCAACCACCTGCTCCACAAAATCATGGTAAGCCCCCGTCGGCGCATAGATCATGTCGCCTTGCAGGTTATAGAACCGATACCGGTCATTCTCCAGATCGCAGACGACAAAGCGGTCCAGCAGACGCACCATACTCTTGATCAAAAGATCCATCGATGCGTTATCTGAGGCCATCTGCATCCGCCGTGCCGTCTCTGCTTTGGACTCTGTGATGTCCCGCAGAAAAATCATCGCATATTCGGAATCTTCGATCTCGCCGCGCATGACCACGTTGCTGACCCATCGTTCCTCCCCATCCAGAACGATGCGGCACTCCTGACGCAGCTCCGTCTCCAGCCCCTTTAATTTTTCCGTGATGTAGGCGCGATTATAGAAATTCGTTACAGACTTTTTGTCCTCTTCAACCACATAGTTATCCACAAAAAATCTGACCAGTCCATCCCATGTGTGGTTCTGCTCAAAGGCCGTCATCAAAGAGGGCTCCACTTTGAAAGCATCAAAGGTATTCTTTTCCAGATTTACATAGTATTCGCAGAGATTTGCGCTGGTAAATGCACGGTGAAATGCCGCTGCCCGCTGCGCCTGCATCCGGCTTCTTTTTTCTGCGTCAATGTTGCTGATGATTCCGGCAATTCGATTGGCCGAACCATCCAGACGGCGTATCACCTCCGCCGATGCCCGGAACCAGTGGTATTGGCCATCCTGTATTTTCAGCCGGTACTCAACATTATACTTTGTAGTATTGGTTTTGTCCGCAATCGTTTCCAAAAGCAGCTGCATTACCCGGTCATAGTCCTCCGGGTGCAGAAGGTTTGACCACGAATCAAGTTTGTTCGGAAAATCCAGAATGTCATGATAACCAAGGAGCTGCCGGAACGCATGGCTCCAGTTTGCATGAACGATCTCATCATTTTCATTGCACTCAAAATACCACAGTGCAGAATGGATGGATTCATTAACCAGCGCAAGGTTTTCATACGCCCAGTTCATCTGTACCGACAGGATCCAGATCGGTGTTCCATCCGTATCGACTGCATCTTTTTTGTAGAGACGCACATAGACGGGAGAGCCATCTGCTGTAAGGATCCGGCCTTCCCCTTCGCCTTGGAGCTGACGAAAGCGTGCATTGTCGAGGAATGTGGCATCTTTCTTATAGAAAAGATTCTTCAGCGAACCCTTTGTCTGCTCCATCAGGGATGCATAGCTGTGGTTCAGATTATGCAGCAACAGATCACTGACCGACAGGATCGACAATTCGGCATCATAGTACCCGGTAATGGTTCCGACACCGCCATTATGATAGATTGTCTCCTGCATGGCCTGAAATGCATTTTTCCCAGCCTTACCGTATCGGAAGTGTAGATTTCATCTGTAAGTCTTCTATCGAATTTCATTTTCATCCTCGTAGGGTTTTGATTCTGCCGCGCACTTCAATTCTGGTATGTCTTTTGTGGTCAACTGGCATACTGATTTGTGATCAAGCTTGTACAGTATAACTGGTATAGTATACTTGCGCAGCGTTTCGTTTTCAAGTGCTAATTGGCATTGGCTGTGTAAAAAAGAGAGGCCCATCTGCGTAAAAATTTGCGCAAGTTGATCCCTGTACTTTTCCACAATCCGGCTACCAGTATAGACAGCCGTCCTACGATGCAGTATACTCGAACCAGATCAACATTCCCGCCGCAGCACGCGGAAAGATCGTGGGGAAAATATACGGGTAACAGGCGCATTGCTCCGAAAAACTGCTATATAAACTAAAAAATCCGCCGAGGATGCCTCCCAACTGGGAAAGCTCCTCGGCGGTATTCGTTGATCTGCTCCGGGCTGTGGTGGTGCCCCATCAGATAAGCCACCCGGTTCACAGGATATATTCCATCTGCCGTTCCTTTGTCCTCATGCCCATTTTTTCGTAGAAGTGCTCTGCCGAGGTGTTTCCTGCCCAGACGTTCAGCGTCACTTCATAGCAGCCTTGCTCTTTTGCCTGCTGCTTCACATATTCAAACAGGCTTTCCCCGATATGCTGTCCCCGTGCCTGCTGGTCAACGCACAAATCGTCGATGAACAGTGACTTAAAGGGCACCATATTCGTAGAAAATGGCTGTTCCTGCATTTGACAGAAGGCATAGCCCATACACACATCATCTTCGTTCACGGCAACATAAATGGGTTTATCTTCCTGCTTCATAAGTTCAGCCAGTTCGCAGACAGTGTATTTGGTAGTTCCGGGAATAAAAACATCCGGTCGAATCTCTGCATGGATCTGCAATACCTGCCCCAGCAGCGCAAGAAGTCTGGGAATATCTTTTTCCTCTGCCTTACGGATCTTCATTTCATTTTACACCTTCCCGGTTTTCAATTTTACGAATTCAGTATACCACACCCAATCCCATTGTAAAAGAGGATATGTACGCCGCCCGCAGGCGGCACCCTTTATTCTCCCGGTGATTCTTGAAGCCAGCCTTTGCGCAGCTGTTCCAGTGCGTGGGTCTCGAGCCTTGAGACATAACTTCTGCTGATCTGGAGCAGCTGTGCCGTTTCCAGCTGGGTCAGGGGCGGCTGGCCCGCCAGCCCGTACCGCAGCAGAATCAGCTTGCGCTCCCGGGCGGGCAGGCCCTCGATCAGCCTGCGCAGCCGCCGGGCCTCGTCCTGCCGTTCACAGGCATCCTCCATGCAGAAACCGTCCTGCAGTACATCGGAAAGAGTCAGCGCGCTGTCCTCCTTTCCCGCTTCCAGTGTTTCCTGCAGGGAAACGACCACACCATTTCTGCGCTCCCTGCGAAAATGCATCCGCAGCTCATTTGCTATCCTCTCCCCAGCGCACTTTGGGATGGAAAAGAGAATCCACCTCTTTCACGCAATAACGCATCTACGTCAAAATGGATTTTTTGGAGTCGAGAGAGCGGTTCCTTTTTTCTGCTTCAGAGGGTGTCATGTGAGGGTCGTGGTCTAACCCCTCTATACATCTTACAGGTAAGTTTGGCAGGCCCCCGCACCACCGTAGAGGCGTAGGCGTTCTACCGTATGTACCACTCTTACGCCGACATCCCGAACCCATGGGACCGTCTGCGCTGGTGCCGCTATGGTCTTGACCTGCTGCAAAAAGAGGTTGCCGCCATGGTGGGCATGGAGGAATGGCTCTATCGGGATCTGGAAAGCGGCGCATTTCACCGCAGCTTCACGCCGGAACTTGCGGACAAGCTCGCCGCCCTTTACGGCATCCCGGTGGAGGACATTCTGGACGACTACACCCTGTTTCTGCACCGGGGCGGAGGAGACTTCCTCCGCAGATACCGGGAGGCAAAAGGCTGGAGCCGTCAGCAGCTTGCCGACCATGCCAAGGTAGGCAGGACAAGTATTCGCTGCTGGGAAAGCGGACAAAAGACCATCAGCCAAAAGTGTTTCCGGCTTCTGGCCGAAAATCTTGGGCCCGATTTTCCATCTATGCTTCGCATGTGAGGTATGGTAATTTTTCTCCGGCCAAACAAAAAAGCTCGTCTGCAAGCCACGATATGTGGCAGCGCAGACGGGCTTTCGTTATGGAATCATTCTGTTTCAATTATTCTGATATTCGCTCTGACTTACATGGCGTTCCGTAAAACACGCAGTCGTTCTTCA
>OAWP01001026.1_pt1 | contig 19602 bp, 18 predicted proteins | sample 1517081 | NCBI WGS metagenome assembly OAWP01 (sample SAMEA2580167, study PRJEB22360) | human gut metagenome | biome: human gut; feature: human-associated habitat; material: faeces | place: Denmark | collected 2008/2010 | reverse complement strand
AAGAATGACAACAGAGCAGATGCTTCCAATCGTAGATAAAATGGATCAGGTAGGTTACCACTCAGTAGAATGTTGGGGGGGAGCTACATTTGATGCATCACTTCGCTTCTTAAAAGAAGATCCATGGGAGAGACTTCGTAAGTTCCGTGATGGATTTAAAAATACAAAATTACAGATGTTATTCCGTGGACAGAATATCTTGGGATACCGTCCTTATGCAGATGATGTTGTAGAGTATTTTGTACAGAAATCTATCGCAAACGGTATTGATATTATCCGTATTTTTGACTGTTTAAACGATATCCGTAATCTTCAGACAGCAGTTACAGCCTGCAATAAAGAGAACGGACATGCGCAGGTTGCATTATCTTATACATTAGGTGATGCATATACACTGGAATACTGGATGGATATGGCTAAGAGAGTAGAAGATATGGGAGCTAATTCTTTATGTATCAAAGATATGGCCGGACTGTTAGTCCCTTCCAAAGCAACAGAGTTAGTTCAGGCTTTGAAAGATTCTACATCTTTACCAATCGAACTTCATACACACTATACTTCCGGTGTTGCTTCCATGACATACATGAAAGCAGTAGAGGCAGGATGCGATATCATTGATACTGCAATCTCTCCATTCTCTATGGGAACAAGCCAGCCGGCAACAGAAGTTATGGTAGAGGCATTCAAGGGAACAGAATTTGATACCGGTTTAGACCAGAACTTACTTGCAGAGATCGCTGATTACTTCAGACCAATGAGAGAAGAAGCATTAGAGAGCGGTTTGATGAATACAAAAGTACTTGGCGTTAACATTAAGACTTTATTATACCAGGTACCAGGTGGTATGTTATCCAACATGGTTTCCCAGTTAAAAGAGCAGCATGCAGAGGATAAATACGAAGAAGTATTAAAGGAGATCCCAAGAGTTCGTAAAGACCTTGGTGAACCGCCTCTTGTAACTCCTTCTTCACAGATCGTTGGTACGCAGGCAGTATTTAACGTATTGATGGGTGAACGTTACAAAGTTGCTACAAAAGAGACAAAAGACGTTTTACTTGGAAAATATGGTCAGACTGTAAAACCTTTCAATCCAGAGGTTGTTGACAAGGTTCTTGGCGAGGATAAGAAGAATGCGATCACATGCAGATATGCAGACTTGCTTGAACCTGAATTAGACAAGATCGAAGCTGAGATGAAACAGTGGAAACAGCAGGATGAAGATGTATTAACCTACGCTTTATTCCCACAGGTTGCCACAGACTTCTTTAAATACAGAGAAGCTCAGCAGAAAAAAGTAGATGCCACAGTAGCAGATACTAAGAACGGAGCATATCCGGTATAAGACAGGACAGAAAAGAGGCTGGTTTTCAGCCTCTTTTTTCTTGCAAAAAAGTTCCTATTTGCTATAATTAAAATGTTGGAATTTTGAAAATGTTCCGAAAGCAGCAGATACTATGTAAAAGCTGCCGGACAGAAATTGGATAACAGGATGGGGAACTATGGGTAATACGCGTGATCTGAGTAATCGTATTAATGAATCTTACAGCAGATTAAGCAAGGGACAAAAGTTATTAGCTACATATATCACAGATAATTATGATAAGGCAGTTTTTCTGACAGCCGCCAGATTAGGTGAAGTAGTTGGCGTCAGTGAATCAACCGTTGTGCGTTTTGCAACACATTTGGGATACAAAGGGTATCCGGAATTCCAGAATGCATTGGAAGAACTTGTGAGAAACAAGCTGAATTCGATCCAGCGTATGGAAGTGACCTATGGAAGAATCAGTCAGTCGAAAATATTGGAATCGGTCCTGCACTCGGATGCGGACAAGATCAATACCACGTTGGAGAAAATCGATCAGGAAGCATTTGAGATCGCAGTGAATACCATTTTAAACGCAAAGCACATTTATATTATTGGAATCCGGAGCTGTGCGCCGTTAGCATCCTTTATGGCATTCTATTTTAACCTGATGTTTGATAATGTGCATTTACTTCAGACCAGCAGCTCCAGTGAGATTTTTGAACAGATGGTCCGGATTGGAAAGGATGATGTGATTATCGGGATCAGTTTCCCACGCTATTCCATGCGGACTTTAAAGGCAATGGAATTTGCAAATAACCGCAATGCAAAAGTAATCACATTGACAGACAGTGTACATTCCCCGATGAATCTGTATTCCTCCTGCAATCTGATTGCGGACAGTGATATGGCTTCGATCGTGGATTCTCTGGTAGCACCGCTCAGTGTCATCAATGCGCTGATCGTTGCACTTTGCATGAAGAACCGCAAAAAAGTTGCAAAAACACTGGAGATGCTGGAAGATATCTGGGATGAATATCAGGTATATGAGAGTGATGAGATCAATTATATTGATGACTCCATTAAAATGCGATATGGAAAAATAGGAGATACCGAATTTAATGAGTAGAGTAGTTGTGATCGGCGGAGGACCTGCCGGAATGTTTGCGGCAATCGCTGCAGCAGAAAATGGTCATCATGTAACATTATTGGAAAAAAATGAGAAACTGGGAAAGAAGCTTTTTATCACAGGAAAAGGCCGGTGTAATATTACCAATTCCAGTGATATGGATGTACTTTTTAACAGTGTCATGACCAATCGGAAGTTTTTATACAGTGCATTTTACGCATATGATAACCAGATGGTCATTGATTTTTTTGAACAGGCTGGGCTGCCGGTAAAAAATGAACGCGGAAACCGCATTTTCCCGGTTTCAGATCATTCTTCGGACGTGATCGCAGCACTGCAGCGTGTATTAAAAAAAGATCAGGTGGAGATCAGACTTCACAGTGAAGTGGACACATTATTATATGAAGATTCCGGGGAAGAGGAACAAAAAAAGGTATGTGGTGTGCGGCTTTCTGACGGAGAGAAAATCCAGGCGGATGACGTGATCGTTGCCACCGGAGGCTTTTCCTACCAGACAACAGGATCAACCGGGGATGGCTACCGCTTTGCAAAAGAGGCAGGACATACTGTGACGGAGATAAGACCTTCCCTTGTGCCGTTTAACGCAAAAGAAGACTATGTCAGGGAGATGCAGGGACTTTCTTTAAAAAATGTCAATGTCCGTATTTACCGTGGAAAGAAGGTACTTTACGATGAATTCGGAGAAATGCTATTTACGCATTTTGGTGTCAGCGGGCCATTGATTCTGACTGCAAGTGCGATGATCAGGCCGGATATCGCAAAAGAGTCTCTTGCAATGGAGATCGACTTAAAGCCGGCATTGACGGAAGAACAGTTAGACAAGCGTGTGTTGAAAGATTTTGAGGAAGCAAAGAACAAACAGTTCAAAAATTCCATTGGAAAGCTTTTCCCGGCAAAAATGATCCCGGTCATGATTGAATTATCCGGGATCGATCCGGATAAAAAAGTAAACGAGATCACAAAAGAGGAGCGACTGAAATTTGTGCGGCTCATCAAGGCTTTTCCGTTAACGTTAAATGGACTGCGTGATTTTAATGAGGCAATTATCACAAAAGGCGGTGTCAAAGTCAGTGAGGTGAATCCATCGACGATGGAGTCAAAACTTGTCAGACATTTATATTTCTGTGGAGAGGTGTTGGATTTAGATGCTGTGACAGGTGGTTTCAATCTCCAGATCGCATGGTCTACCGGACATCTCGCCGGGATGTGTGTGGAATAGAAAAATCGTTACTGGAACGAGTGAACAGTAATGAAAAACAGATAAAAATGAGAGGAATGGATATATTATGAGTATGAATATTGCAATCGACGGGCCAGCCGGAGCTGGAAAAAGTACAATCGCAAAAAAACTGGCAAAGGAGCTTGGTTTTATCTATGTAGATACCGGTGCGATGTACCGTGCCATGGCATATTATTTCCTGACAAACGGAATCGCCTCTTCGGATGAAACAAAAATTGCGGAAGCATGTCCGAATGTGGATGTGACCATTGCCTATGAAAATAATGAACAGCAGGTTATTTTAAATGGTAAAAATGTAAACGGATTTATCCGTACGGAGGAAGTCGGTAATATGGCTTCTGCGACAAGCGTATATCCGGTTGTCCGTACCAAATTAGTGGAACTGCAGAGAAAGCTTGCAGAGAGCACGGACGTTATCATGGACGGAAGAGATATCGGAACATGCGTGCTTCCAAATGCGCAGGTGAAGATTTATCTGACCGCAAGTTCTAAGACAAGAGCGCAGAGAAGATACGATGAATTGACTGCAAAAGGTGTTTCCTGTGATTTTGATGAGATCGAGAAGGATATCATCGACCGTGATTACCGGGATATGCACCGTGAGACTTCTCCGTTGAAACAGGCAGAGGATGCGGTTTTGGTAGATTCTTCTGAGATGAATATCGATCAGGTGGTGGAGGCAATCCGCTCTATTTATGAAGAGAAAAAAGGCTGTTAACAGGAAAACGGCTGAAAGAAGCAGGAATCAGAAAACGAATAGATAAGGAATGATTTATGAACATTATTTTAGCAAAAAGTGCCGGTTTTTGTTTTGGCGTAAAAAGAGCCGTGGAAACGGTATACAAAGAGGCAGAAAAAAATCAGACACCGATCTATACCTTTGGACCAATCATCCATAATGAAGAGGTTGTTGCAGATCTTGAAAAAAAAGGTGTGCAGGTCATCCATTCGACCGATGAATTAAAGGGCAGGCCAAAGGGAACCGTGATCATAAGATCACATGGTGTGGAGAGAAAAATCTATGATGAGATTAAGGCACTGGGATTTGAGATCGTAGAAGCAACCTGTCCGTTTGTGTTGAAAATCCACCGTCTTGTGGAACAGTACAGCAGAGAAGGATATCATATTATTATTATTGGAAATGAGACACATCCGGAAGTGGAAGGCATTAAAGGATGGTCTGATCCAGCGGAGACAACCGTGATCGGAACATGTGAGGAGGCGGAAAAATTTACGCTTTCATCCGAAAAAAAAGTGTGTATTGTATCACAAACGACATTTAATTACAATAAATTTCAAGAATTAGTTGAAATTGTGAACGAAAAAGGTTATGATATTATTGTTTTAAATACTATCTGCAATGCTACAGAGGAAAGACAGACTGAAGCAGAACGTATTGCAAAAGAAGTCGATGCCATGATCGTCATTGGCGGCAGGGCTAGTTCTAATACGCAGAAGTTATTTGAAATCTGTAAAAAAGAATGTGAAAATACTTACTATATACAAACAATAAAGGATCTTGATTTGACCAGATTAAAATCCACCGATAACGTAGGTATTACCGCAGGGGCATCTACCCCAAACAATATTATTGAGGAGGTTCAAAAGAATGTCAGAAATGAGTTTTGAACAAATGTTGGAGGAATCATTTAAAACAATAAGAAATGGAGAGGTAGTTGAAGGTACCGTTATCGATGTGAAACCTGATGAGATCGTTTTAAATATCGGATACAAATCAGACGGAATCATCACTCGCAATGAGTATACAAACGAGTCTAACGCAGATCTTACAACTATGGTTTCTGTTGGTGATACAATGGAAGCAAAAGTATTAAAAGTAAACGATGGCGAGGGACAGGTTCTCTTAACTTACAAACGTCTCGCTGCTGAAAAAGGAAGCAAGAGATTAGAGGAAGCTTTCGAGAACAAAGAAGTTTTAACAGCAAAAGTTTCTCAGGTATTAGATGGCGGTTTATGTGTTGTTGTTGATGAGACAAGAGTATTCATCCCGGCAAGCCTTGTATCTGATTCTTATGAGAAAGATCTTTCCAAATACAAAGATCAGGAGATCCAGTTTGTGATCAGCGAGTTCAATCCAAAACGCAGAAGAATCATCGGTGACAGAAAACAGTTATTAGTTGAGAAGAAATTAGAGCAGCAGAAAGAACTGTTTGCAAAGATCAAAGTCGGTGATGTCATGGAAGGAACTGTTAAGAATGTAACAGACTTCGGTGCATTCATTGATTTAGGTGGAGCAGACGGATTACTTCATATTTCTGAGATGTCCTGGGGCAGAGTAGAAAGTCCTAAGAAAGTATTTAATGTTGGAGATACTGTAAAAGTATTCATCAAAGATATCAACGATACAAAGATCGCACTCAGCATGAAATTCCCTTCTGAGAATCCATGGAACGGAGCAGCAGAGAAGTTTGCAGTTGGCAATATTGTAAAAGGAAAAGTTGCAAGAATGACAGATTTTGGTGCATTCGTTGAGCTTGCTCCAGGTGTTGATGCATTACTTCATGTTTCCCAGATCTCCAAGGATCATGTAGAAAAACCGGCTGATGTATTAAAGATCGGACAGGAAATCGAAGCAAAAGTGGTAGATTTCAATGAAGATGACAAGAAGATCAGCTTATCGATCAAAGCCTTAGAGGCACCGGAAGAGGATGCTGTAGAAGCTGCTGAAGTTCATACAGAGGAATAATATGCTTGATAATTATGAAAAATTCAAAAAAGATGTATATGCGTTAACTAAGATCGATCTGAACTGTTATAAGGAAAAACAGATGCGTCGTAGAATTGATACGCTTATTAATAAGAATGGGATCACTTCCTATGATGCATATGTGGATCTGATCAAAAAGGATAAGGAAAAATTCGAACAGTTCGTCAACTTTTTGACCATCAATGTCTCTGAATTTTATCGTAATCCGGAGCAGTGGAAGATCTTAGAGGGGGAGGTATTCCCAAAACTGATCAAAACCTATGGAAAGAATCTGAAAGTCTGGAGTGCAGCATGTTCTACCGGAGACGAACCATATTCTCTAGTTATGGCGTTGTCGAGACAGATACCACTTGCTAATATCAAAGTAATTGCTACAGATATTGACAAGCAGGTTTTGGATAAAGCAAGAATGGGACTCTACAATGAGAAGAGTATTGCGAATGTTCCGAAGGATCTAAAGGATAAATACTTCAAGAAAATTGGAACATCCTATCAGATCTCAGATGAGATTAAACGCAGGGTGGAATTCAAAGAACACAATCTGCTGAAAGATCCATATCCGACTGGCTGTAATCTGATCGTATGTAGAAATGTTGTGATCTACTTTACCGAGGAAGCCAAGGATGAGATTTATAAAAAGTTCAATCAGTGCATGACAAAGGGAGGAGTTCTCTTTATCGGAAGTACAGAACAGATTATGAATTACAAGGAACTTGGATTTGTCCGGGATAAATCTTTCTTCTTTGAAAAAGAATAATAAAATAAAAAAGGCGGAAAAACATCACAAAAGGTTTTTCCGCTTTTTTCTGTATTGCAGAGAAGAGCTAATGTTTTGCGGCAAGAAAATGGCGGAAAACATGACTGGTATACTGGCGCAGAAGAGAATCAGAATCCAGAAACTCCCGGGTCAGTTCAAAATAAGTGAGCTTGTCCTTGCTTGATTCTTTGAAAAAAGGCGTGATCAATGTTTCGTATTGTGGAACAAAGATAGCGTCTTTTTTTGTGTAACAGTTGTCGGCAGTTGCTTTTTTACGGAAATCTTTGTCTACATAGGTGGCGACACTTTTGTGGATTGCCATATCTTCTGCCGGAAGATAGTAGTAATCTTCCGGGTGATCGAAGAAAAACTTCAATGTGCCCTCAAACAGATGAATCCGCAATTTGGACTGCATGCCATCACAGATCAGATAAAATGCATCCGTCTGGCAGGAGACACGCTGTGGGATCGGGTATTGGTTTTGCAGCGTGAGGATCAGCTCCTTCTGAGGGATGCCATTGCGGTCTTTGTAAATATTTGTTTCTGTCGAATTCACAGTAAAAGCCCCGTCAAAAAGCTTTCTGTAACTGCGGATGGTAATCAGTCCGGTCATGCCAAGCACATCTTCGTAATTGTGCTGTTTCAGAAAGAACATTGCCTGCTCATCGGGAGTTTTTAAATAATTCTGGTAAACTTCGATCAGTTCACCTCCGGAAAAAGTATCATTTCTGGAGAGACCGAGGAAACGTTCTATGGTTTTCTGTTTGTAGTCTGGCAGTTTGAGCAAAAATTTTAAGCCAGAAACTTCTTTATAAATATCAATATAGTCTTTTTCGTCAAAAGGGTGTGTAAGACCATATTTTTCACATTTCTTTTTTAAATAAGGAATATCAAATCCAAGTCCGTTGAAGGAGATGATGGTCTGATAGTGGCAGAGTTCCTGCAGAAAGGCAGAGAGAATCGCGCCTTCCTCCTCTTTTGTCTCGGCGAAATACTGTGTGATGATAAAATTGTCACCCACACGGTGCGCACAGCCTATCAGGTAGAGGAAAGTATAGGCGGGAGAGAAACCGGTCGTTTCAATATCAAAGAAAAATGCGTCTTCTGTGAATGTTTCATTTAAAATTAAATTTGTATCGGTAAGATGGTGTGTTTTGTTCCAGATTTTCATAGGTATATCGTTTCCTTTATCGTGTTTTCCACCACAGTTTACCATATCCGGCGAAAAGAATACATAGATTTTATTATGTAAAAATTATTTATATATTCTAAAAAATATGTATATTATTGTTAAAAACTTGTCAAAAGGTTCTAAAAAAAATACAAAAAAAACATATTTCATCTGAGAGAGCTGTGTTATAATCATGCTGATGATATTTTGTGATTCTAGCGCAAAATATAATACTAAATAAGAGAAAGCGGGGCACAAAAATGGGTTTAAAGACATTTAAAGGTGGCGTCCATCCTTATGAAGGAAAGGAACTGGCAAAAGATCAGCCAATCAAGGAAGTTTTACCTAAGGGCGATCTGGTTTATCCGGTATCCCAGCATATCGGCGCACCAGCAAATCCAATTGTAGCGAAAGGTGATACCGTATTAAGAGGTCAGAAGATTGCAGAAGCAGGAGGTTTTGTTTCTTCTCCAATCTACGCATCTGTATCCGGTACCGTAAAAGCCATTGAACCACGCCGTGTAGCGGTTGGAGATATGGTGAATTCCATTGTCATTGAGAATGATGGAGAGTATAAGGAAGCTGAGTTCACTCCATGTGAGGATGTGACAGCTCTTTCCAAGGAAGAAATCATTAACAAAGTAAAAGAAGCAGGCGTTGTCGGAATGGGTGGTGCCGGTTTCCCAACTCATGTAAAACTCTCTCCAAAGGAGCCGGAGAAGATTGAGTACATTATCGCAAACTGCGCAGAGTGTGAGCCATATCTGACGGCTGACTATCGCAGAATGCTTGAAAATCCGGAAGAGTTAGTTGCCGGAATGAAGATTATTTTACAGATCTTTGATAAAGCAAAAGGTGTGTTCGGTGTTGAAAATAATAAACCGGACTGTATCGCAAAATTACAGGAGTTAACCAAAGACGAACCACGTATGGAAGTCTGTCCATTACAGACAAAGTACCCACAGGGTGGTGAGCGTCAGTTGATCTACGCTGTTACAGGAAGAGCAATCAACTCCAAAATGTTACCTGCTGATGCAGGATGTATCGTAGATAACGTAGAGACAATCATTGCAATCTACAATGCAGTAAAATTAGGAAAACCAGTTATGAACCGTGTATCAACAATCACAGGTGATGCGGTTGCAAATCCTGGAAACTTCTTATATTACATTGGAACCAACTATGCAGAATTAGTAGAAGCTGCCGGTGGATTCAAAGTACAGCCAGAGAAGATTATCTCCGGTGGACCTATGATGGGATTCTCTATGTTCTCCTTAGATATCCCGACAACCAAGACATCTTCTTCCCTGTTGTGTTTGGCAGAGGATGAAGTTGCAAAAGCAGAACCATCTCCATGTATTAACTGTGGACGTTGCGTGGAAGCGTGTCCGGAACAGTTGGTCCCATCCAGACTTGCAAAGATGGCAGATCATGGTGTAGCAGATGAGTTTGAAAAATGGCATGGACTGGAATGTATCGAGTGCGGAAGCTGTAGTTTCGCATGTCCTGCAAAACGTCAGTTGGCACAGTCCATCAAGACCATGAAAAAACAGGTTCTTGCAGCAAAGAGAAAAAAATAAACAGACAATAAAGAGAGTTTTATAAGATTTTATTGTGAAAAAAATACGAAGAAAGAGGTGGATCCCGTGAGTGATTTATATCATGTTTCATCATCACCACACGTACGCTCGAAAGACACAACAAGCAAAATTATGCTTTATGTGATCATGGCATTACTGCCAACCAGTTTGTTTGGTATTTATAACTTTGGTATCAGAGCGTTAATTTTAATTTTAGTAACTATCGCAAGCTGTGTAGCTTCCGAATGGATCTTCAACAAGATCGTACATAAAAAGAACAGCATCAATGATTTAAGTGCCGTTGTAACAGGTTTACTTCTTGCATTAAACCTTCCGGCATCCCTTCCTTGGTGGGAAGCAGTCATCGGCGGTGTGTTCGCAATCGTCATTGTTAAGATGATGTTCGGTGGACTTGGACAGAACTTCATGAACCCGGCTCTCGGAGCAAGATGTTTCTTACTGATCGCATTTGCAGCGGATATGACAAACTTCACTGTAGGCGCATACTCAGGAGCAACACCACTTGCACAGATGAGAAATGGGGAAGCAGTGAACACCATGAGCATGCTGATCGGTAAGACAGCAGGTACGATCGGTGAGACATCTGCGATCGCAATTTTAATTGGAGCTATTTTCCTGATTTTAATGGGCGTTATCGACCTTAGAATCCCGGCTTCCTATATTATTACATTTGTTGTATTCATTCTGCTGTTTGGTGGACATGGATTTGACATGAACTATGTGACAGCACAGCTCTGCGGCGGTGGATTAATGCTTGGTGCATTCTTCATGGCGACAGACTATGTTACATCTCCAATCACACCAAGAGGACAGATCATTTTTGGTATCTGCTGTGGTATTTTCACAGGACTGTTCCGTTGCTTCGGAGCCAATGCAGAAGGAGTTTCCTTTGCAATTATCTTAAGCAACCTCTTAGTTCCTATGATCGAGAAATACACAGTACCAAACGCTTTTGGTGTTGTGAAAACAAAACCTGAAAAGGAGGCAAAGTAAATTATGAATAAAAAGATCGTACATGACGCTTTGGTTTTATTCGCATTTACAGTCGTTCTTGGTTTGATCCTCGGAGTTGTCTATGGAATTACCAAACCTTCCATTGATCAGGTAAATTACGAAAAAACACAGGCTGCCTACAAACAGGTATTTGAAGATGCAGCATCCTTCGAAGAATACAGTGATTTTGATGCGGACGCAGCAGCAGCACTCATGACAGAAAAAGGTTTTTCTGATCAGATCGACAGTGTGAATACTGCACTTGATGCAAGCGGCAATGTGATCGGTTATGTTTTGACCGTTACAGCAAAAGACGCCAGCCAGGCAAGCATTACCTTCTCTGTTGGTATCCAGAATGATGGCACTGTAAATGGCTATTCTATTACAAATATCGCAGAAACACCTGGACTTGGTATGAAAGCACAGGAAGAAGCTTTCTATAGCCAGTTCGAAGGAAAGAACGTTGATTCTTTCACTGTTGTAAAAGCAGCACCTTCTTCTGACAGTGAGATCGAATCTATCTCAGGTGCAACGATCACATCCAAAGCTATGGCAAACGGTGTGAATGCCTGCATCGCATACTTCCAGAATGTATTAGGAGGTACAAACTAATGAACAAAAATGTAGAACGTTTATATAACGGTATTATCAAAGAAAACCCGACCTTCGTTCTGATGCTTGGAATGTGTCCTACTTTGGCGGTTACATCATCTGCTATCAACGGACTTGGTATGGGACTTTCTACAACTGTAGTATTGGTATTGTCCAACTTATTGATCTCAGCGTTCCGTAAGGTCATTCCAAACGGTGTGCGTATGCCGGCTTACATTGTAATTGTTGCTTCACTCGTTACAGTTGTACAGTTTATGATGCAGGCTTATACACCAAGTCTTTCTGACTCTTTGGGTGTGTATATTCCTCTGATCGTTGTAAACTGTATCATCTTAGGACGTGCGGAAAGCTATGCCTCCAAGAATCCGGTTGTTCCTTCTATCTTCGATGGACTTGGTATGGGGCTTGGATTTACACTTGGTCTGACACTGATCGGTCTGTTCCGTGAATTACTCGGTGCAGGACAGATTTTTGGCGCACAGGTTCTTTCTTTAAGCTGGTTCACACCGATCACAATCTTCGTTATGGCACCTGGTGCATTCCTTGTACTTGCATGTCTGGTTGCTGTTATGAATATTGTAAGAGCTAAGATGGAAGCAAAAGGCAAACCACTTGCAAAACCATCCGGATGTATCACTGGTGATTGTGCAGGATGTGGAATGTCTGCAACATGTACCGGTAAAAAACCGGAATCAGCAGCTGCTGAGAAAACAGAGTAGGAGGATAGATACAGATGAAAGAATTAATTTTAATTGCAGTCGGATCTGCGATTGTAAATAACGTTGTATTAAGCCAGTTCCTTGGTATCTGTCCATTCTTAGGTGTATCCAAGAAAACTGAGACCGCAGCCGGAATGGGTGGCGCAGTTGTATTCGTTATTACAATTTCATCTTTTGTAACCGGATTGATTTATAAATATATTCTTGCAAATGAATATTTGTTAAGCAAAGGTATTGACCTTACTTATTTACAGACAATCGTATTCATTCTTGTTATCGCAGCATTAGTACAGTTTGTAGAGATGTTCTTAAAGAAATCCATGCCAGCTTTATACAAGAGCTTGGGTGTGTACTTACCACTGATCACAACAAACTGTGCCGTATTAGGTGTTGCACTTACAAACGTTACCAAAGAATATAACATTCTTCAGGGTGTTGTAAATGGTTTTGCAACTGCATTTGGTTTCCTGATCGCAATCGTAATTATGGCTGGACTTCGTGAGAAGATTGAATACAATGATATTCCAAAGCCTTTCCAGGGAACTGCAATTGTACTGATCACAGCATGTCTGATGTCAATCGCATTCATGGGATTCTCAGGAATGATTTAGGAGGAAAAAGACGATGAACGTTACAGCAATTATTTTTGCAGCCGTTGTAGTCGGCGGTGTTGGTATTTTAATTGGATTTTTCCTTGGTGTTTCCGGAGAAAAATTCAAAGTAGAAGTAGATGAGAGAGAAGTAGCCGTTACAGAGGCTCTTCCTGGAAATAACTGTGGTGGTTGTGGATATGCCGGATGTTCCGGACTTGCAGCCGCTATCGTAAAAGGGGAAGCTCCAGTCAATCAGTGTCCGGTTGGTGGAGCACCTGTTGCAGCCAAGATCGGTGAGATCATGGGAGTAAAGGCAGAGGAAGGCGAGCGCAAAGCAGCATTTGTAAAATGTGCCGGAACCTGTGAAAAAGCAAATCAGGACTATGAGTACACAGGAGTTCAGGATTGTGCCGCAATGGCATTTGTTCCAAATGGTGGACCAAAATCCTGTAACTACGGATGTCTTGGATTTGGTAACTGTGTGAAAGCATGTCCATTCGATGCGATCCATGTCGTAGACGGTGTTGCAGTTGTTGACAAGGATGCATGTAAAGCATGTGGCAAATGTGTTGCTGCATGTCCAAAACATCTGATCGAGCTTTTACCAGTGAGCGCAAAACATATCGTACAGTGCAGCTCCAAAGACAAAGGTAAAGATGTTATGAAGGCATGTTCTGTTGGATGTATTGCCTGTCACTTATGTGAGAAAAACTGCCCATCTGATGCAGTTCACGTAGTGGATAATGTTGCATACATCGATCAGGAGAAATGTACAAAATGTGGTCTCTGTGCTGAGAAGTGTCCGAAGAAGATCATTTTGTAAGACCTTAAGAGCAGTGAGCAGGAACACAGGATAAAAAATAAAATGTGGGACCTATCATAAGTCTCAGAGCTGAATGCGTCTGTATCGACAATCATGCCGGTACAGGCGTATTTTTATGCAAAAGTGTCGATTTTTTGTCAGGGATATAGTAAAATAAAGAATATCATATGTTTTTGCCAGAGAGGCATGACAGGTTCCGTCTGGCATGGGAAAAGGAGGGGTTCGATGAAGAAAAAGTGTTGGATAGTTTTATGCGTGGTCTTTATGCTGTCTGTTGCAGCCGGATGTGGCAGTAAGAGCATGGAGACCATGTCGGATTTTGCATCCGGGGAAAGCAGTATGAATGCCGCTATTGAGAACGAGGATTATAAAAATGAGGGGGAAATAGCAGCAGAGGAAGGAATCACATCAGAAAATGGGCTGGATGGACAGGTGGCCGCCGGACGGAAATTGATCCGCACCGTTTATCTGTCTTTGCAGACGACAGAGTTTGACTCTGTGCTCAGCAATTTAAGCGAGAAAACAGCCGAGCTGGGCGGCTATATTGAAAATTCTTCAGTGAGTGGACATAGTTATTATTATAACAATACCAGATATGCAAGTTATACGATAAGAATCCCAACCGCAGAATTAAATCAGTTTGTAGATGTGGTGAGCGAGATTGGTAATGTAACGCAGAAAAATGAATCTGTCGAGGATGTGACCTTACAGTATGTGGATGTGGAGAGCCGCAAAAAAGCATTGGAGACAGAGCAGGAACGCCTGATGGAATTACTTTCCAGTGCGGAAAACATGGAGGATCTTCTGGCTATAGAAAGTAAATTATCAGAGGTGCGGTATGAATTGGAAAATTATGGAAGCCAGCTTCGGATGCTCGACAATCAGATTGATTACAGTACAGTGAATGTGGATGTGGATGAAGTAGAGCGTATTACGGAAACCGGAGAGAAAAGCTTTTTTGCAGAGATAAAAGACCGGTTTGGCGACAGCTTATATCAGGTAGGCCGTGGTATCCGCAGTTTCGTCATAGGATTTTTAGGATCCCTGCCGATCATTTTTGTGTGGGTAGTGATCGCAGCAGTTGTGGTCATTGTGGTGAGATCGATCAGGAAGAAGCGGAAGAAGAAAAAAGAATAAAAAGTTTTTTGATATTTGGATTAAGATATGATAAAGTGGTAAATAGCTCAAAATTTTACCTATATCATGATCGGCTGGATCATAGATATAGTCAATGACACAAAGAACAGATGCATCAAGGGGCAACATGAACGAGAAAGAATTTGATTTTACCAAGAAAAAAAGAGTAGTTGTAAAAATCGGTTCCTCTTCTTTAAACAGGGGAGAGACCGGAAATCTGAATTTTACGAAGCTAGAGCATCTTGTGCGCGAGCTTTGCGACATGAGAAACCGCGGAATGGATGTATGTCTGGTAAGTTCCGGTGCGATCGCAGTGGGACGTCAGACAATCGGTCTGAATGAGAGACCGAAGGATATTTCAACAAAACAGGCATGTGCGGCGGTTGGTCAGGCAAGACTCATGATGACATATCAGAGAATGTTTGCAGAGTATAACCAGATCGCAGGACAGATCCTGATGACAAAAAATACAATGGTAAACCCGGTGTCGAGGAAAAATGCCAAAAACACATTTGAAGAGTTATTTCGGCTTGGAGTGATCCCAATCGTAAATGAAAATGATACGGTTTCTACTTATGAAATGCAGTTTGGTGACAATGATACATTGTCGGCTATCGTTTCTTCGCTGGTAGGGGCAGATCTTCTGATTTTATTATCGGATATTGATGGACTGTTTACGGATGATCCGCATAAAAATCCGGAGGCAAAACTGATCAAAGTGGTTGATAAAATTGATGCAAAACTGCTTGGAATGGCAAAAGGTTCTACCGGAAGTGATGTCGGAACCGGCGGCATGGCGACAAAACTCACCGCAGCAAAGATCGCAACGCTTTCCGGCGCGGATATGGTGATCGCAAATGGTGCAGATGTATGCATTTTACATCATATCATTGATGATGATTTCACAGGAACAATTTTTAAAGCCGATAAGAGTGAAAGCTTTCATATCGCAGATTTTATTATGGAGACAATAGGATAATGGAACAGTCAAAAATCGACAGAATTAATGAATTATACAGAAAATCAAAAGCCGAAGGACTGACCGAGGCAGAGAAGAAGGAACAGACACTGCTGCGCAAGGAATTTGTGGCGGATGTGAAGAAAAACCTGACAGCACAGTTGAACAATATTGACATTCAAAATGAGGATGGAACGATCGAAAACCTTGGTGAAAAATATGGAAATAAACCAAAGATGTCTCCATAAAGAGCATCTTGCCATACGAAATGCCATGCTGCCGGGAGAAGTGGCAGAGAAAAGCAGCGCCATTGTAAAGCGTCTGCTGCAATCGGAATGGTATAAAGATACGAAAGAAATTTTTGCTTATTATCCGTTAGGGAACGAAGTGGATTGCCATGCATTGTTTTTACAGGCATGGGCAGATGGAAAACGGATCGCCCTTCCAAGGACGAAAGAGGAAAATCAGATGGATTTTTTCTATATTGATTCTTTGAAGCAGTTGGAAGAGGGCACATTTCATGTGATGGAACCGGTCAGGGGCAGTGAAAAAGCAGATCCGCTACAGCAACCAGTCATTGTTCCGGGAAGTGTATTTGGCAGGGACGGCAGCCGTTATGGGTATGGAAAGGGTTATTATGACCGCTTTTTTGCAAAATACCCAAGACTGAGGCGATATGCAGTCTGTTATGAGCATCAGTTAGAAGAAACACTGCCAACAGATCAACACGACATCTATATGCATGATATTTATACAGAAAGGAAAGTCATCCAATGCTTTTGGGGCAGTGAAGCCTTACTTGAAAGCTAAAGGATGGCTTTGTAAGTGGATTACACTTAAGTTAAAAACAGATTGGGAAAGGGCGTACATTATGGAATTATTGGATATTTGTAAACAAGCAAAAAAAATTGCACCAAAAATTGGAATACTTGATACAAACACGAAAAATCAGGCACTTCTTGCAGTAGCAGATTTTTTAGTGAAAGAACAAAATTCCATTTTGGATGCCAACAAAATTGATATTGAGAATGGTAAGAAAAATCATATGCCGGAAGGGCTGCTTGATCGTCTGCTCTTGACAGAAGTGCGGATTGCGCAGATGGCGGAAGGACTGCGGCAGGTTGCAGCGCTGGATGATCCGATCGGGGAGGTCCTGGGAATGAAAAAAAGACCAAACGGACTTATGATTGGTCAGAAACGAGTACCGCTTGGCGTTGTCGGAATTATTTATGAGGCAAGACCAAACGTGACGGCTGATGCATTTGCCCTTTGCTTTAAGACTGGAAATGTTGTGATTTTAAAGGGTGGCAGTGATGCGATTCATTCCAATATTGCAATCGTGGAGACAATCCGCAAAGCACTTGTAAAAGAGGGACTTCCAGAGCAGGCAATTGCTTTGATCGAGGATACATCGAGAGAGACAGCAGCAGCCTTTATGAAAATGAATGAATATGTGGATGTACTGATTCCAAGAGGCGGAGCAGGGCTGATCAAAGCTGTTGTAAATCAGGCAACAATCCCGGTCATTGAAACAGGAACCGGAAATTGTCATATTTTTGTGGATGAGACTGCGGATTTTGATATGGCAATGGATATTATATTAAATGCCAAGACACAGAGGATTGGTGTGTGCAATGCATGTGAATCGCTTGTCATCCATGAAAAAATTGCAGATACATTTCTGCCGGAATTAATGAAGCGTCTCGCAGAGAAGAACGTGGAAGTCCATGGAGACGAAAAAGTGATGCAGATTGCAGGTGAAGGCTGCATGAAAAGGGAATTGCTTGTTCCTGCAACTGAGGAAGACTGGGGGAGAGAGTATTTGGATTACAAACTTTCTGCGAAGACAGTTTCCTCCATTGATGAGGCCATTGCCCATATCAATCAATACAACACAGGCCATTCCGAGGCAATCATCACAAACAATTATTCCAATGCGGAGAAGTTCTTAAATGAGATTGATGCAGCATGTGTTTATGTGAATGCCTCGACACGTTTTACGGACGGATTTGAGTTCGGATTTGGTGCGGAGATTGGAATTTCCACACAGAAGCTCCATGCGAGAGGACCGATGGGACTGATCGCCCTGACCAGCACAAAATATATTATTTACGGGAATGGACAGATCCGGAAATAAATGATAAAATACTGACTTGCGGTATGTTCTATAAGAAAACAGAACATATGTTTGCTAAAGCGATAAAAGTATGCTATAATTTAAGAAAAGATAGGATAACACAATGAAAGAAAAGAGAAACATTACCATTATTGATAAAAAGCAGATTCCTTCCGAGGAGCCGGCAAGACAGTATTATTTCATGGATATTGCAAAAAAATATGTGGCAGAGTTAGCAGAGCAGAAGGGAGCACCGCTCACATTCTGTGTGACGACGTTCGGGTGTCAGATGAATGCCAGGGATTCCGAGAAGTTAGTCGGTATTCTGGAAAAAATCGGTTATGTGGAAGCACCGGATGAAAAGGCCGATTTTGTCATTTATAATACCTGTACTGTTCGTGAGAATGCCAATAATAAGGTTTACGGCAGACTTGGTTACTTACATGGCTTTAAGAAAAAGAACCCATATATGATGATCGGACTCTGCGGATGTATGATGCAGGAGCCAACCGTTGTTGAAAAGATACAGAACAGTTACCGGTTTGTGGATCTGATTTTTGGAACCCACAATATTTATAAATTTGCAGAACTGATTGTGACAGCACTGGAGTCTGATTCCATGACAATTGATATCTGGAAAGATACTGACAAGATTGTGGAAGACCTTCCGGTCGAGCGGAAGTATTCCTTTAAATCCGGTGTGAATATCATGTTCGGCTGCAATAATTTCTGTAGCTACTGTATCGTTCCTTACGTGCGTGGACGTGAGCGAAGCCGTGAGCCGAAAGAGATCGTGCGTGAGATCGAACATTTAGTGCAGGACGGCGTTGTGGAAGTGATGCTGCTGGGACAGAATGTCAATTCTTATGGCAGGAATCTGGAACATCCGATGACGTTTGCACAGCTTTTGCAGGAGATTGAAAAGATCGAGGGACTGGAGCGTATCCGGTTTATGACTTCCCATCCGAAGGATTTATCGGATGAACTGATCGAAGTGATGAAGAATTCCAAAAAAATCTGCAATCACCTTCATTTGCCATTGCAGTCTGGAAGCAGCCGCATTTTAAAAATCATGAACCGTCATTATGACAAGGAACATTATCTGGAATTAGTGGATAAGATCAGGGCGGCAGTGCCGGATATTGCACTTACAACCGATATTATCGTAGGTTTCCCGGGAGAGACCGAGGAAGATTTTGAGGAGACGATGGATGTTGTGCGCAGAGTCCGCTATGACAGTGCGTTTACGTTTATATATTCCAAGAGAACCGGGACACCGGCAGCGACAATGGATGACCAGATTCCGGAAGAGGTGATCAAGGAACGATTTGACCGTCTGCTGCATGAGGTTCAGACAATTTCTGCTGAGAAAGCGGGAAAACTTACAGGTCAGACACTTCCGGTATTAGTTGAGGAAGTGAACGGACAGGATGCATCTCTTGTCACCGGAAAACTGACTAATAATTCAACGGTACATTTCCCGGGAACGGCGGACATGATTGGAACGATTCAGAATGTTGTGCTTGAGGAATGTAAAGGATTCTATTACATTGGCAGACTTGCTTAATGATTCGTGAAAGCAGGATAAAAAAGGATGTATGCATATATAAAAGGAACATTAGAAGAGACAGGTGAAGATTATATCGTGGTCGAGGCTGGCGGGGTCGGGGATCAGATCTTTTCGACCCGGCTCCGACACCC
>OAWP01001011.1_pt1 | contig 19817 bp, 17 predicted proteins | sample 1517081 | NCBI WGS metagenome assembly OAWP01 (sample SAMEA2580167, study PRJEB22360) | human gut metagenome | biome: human gut; feature: human-associated habitat; material: faeces | place: Denmark | collected 2008/2010 | reverse complement strand
GCGGCCCCAACAGCTCCTCCCTGTTTCCGCCACTGGCGGCGGTCGTCGCCGTTGCAGAGGGAGAGGCTTTCAGAACGATGAACAGGGGAGCAGCTTACTCCACACTGATCATATAGTAGTAGACCGGCTGACCGCCGCGGATGTGGCTGACCTCAACGTGGTTGGGGCATTTTGCCTTGACGATCTCGGTCACCTTCTCAGCATCCTCGTCGGAGACGTCGCAGCCGGAGATGATGGTGACGAAGCTGGAATCCTTCTTGCACATACCGCGGGCCAGACGATAGGTGGCCTTGGTGATGTCGCTGGAAGTGGAGACGATCTTGCCGTTCTCCAGGGCCATGATCTCGCCCTTCTTGATGCGCTTGCCGTCGTACTCGCTGTCGCGGGCGGCGTAGGTGATGAGGCCGGTGGAGACCTTATCGGCGGCAGACATCATGTTGATGGTGTTGGCCTCGACGGTAGCAGAGGGGTCGAAGTTCAGCAGAGCAGTGATGCCCATGGGGACGGTGCGGGTGGGCAGAACGACCACCTGACGGTCAGCCAGCTTCTGGGCCTGCTCAGCAGCCATGATGATGTTCTTGTTGTTGGGCAGGACAAAGACGGTCTTGGCCGGGACGCTCTGGATGGCGGCAAGGATGTCCTCGGTGGCGGGGTTCATGGTCTGACCGCCGGAGACGACAGCGTCAGCGGCCAGGTCGGTGAAGACAGCCTTCAGGCCCTCACCGGCATCAACCTCATCACTGCTCGGCCAGACACAGAAACGAAGCCATAGTCGCGGCTGGGGTCAACGGCAGCGTAGATGAACTCGCTGGCGGGGTCGGGCTTCTTCTCGGCGGAAGCCTGCTTCTCGAGGCTCTTGCCCTGCTTCTGGCGGGCCAGGAACTGCTCGTGCATATTCTCGATCTTGAAGTTGGTGAGGTAGCCGTACTTGATGGCCTCGCTCAGGATCTTGCCGGGGTCAGCGGTGTGGACATGCAGGTTGATGACATCGTCATCCTCGATGCAGACCACGCTGTCGCCGTTGGATTCAGCAAAGGCGCGCATCTTTGCGGCGCTTGCGCCCTCGTACTTGTTGATGAGGAACTGGGTGCAGTAGCCGTTCTTGATGTCCTCCACCTTCATCAGGTCGTCGGTGAACACGCCCTTGCCTGCGTTCTCGGTGGAGAGCTTAGCCTTGTTGGGGGTGCCCTCGCCGCCGGCCACCATGGGTTCGCCGTGGAACACCTTGCCCATGCCCTCAAAGATGATCATAATGCCCTGGCCGCCTGCGTCCACAACGCCGGCCTTTTTCAGCACGGGCAGCAGGTTGGGGGTATCCTCCAGCGCCTTCTGGCCTGCGGTCATCACCACGTCCCACAGGGCGGGGATCTCCTCGGCACCGCAGGCGGCAGCTTCCTCGCTGGCCACCCGGGCAACGGTCAGGATGGTGCCCTCGGTGGGCTTCATCACGGCCTTGTAGGCACCCTCCACGCCCTTTTTCAGGGCGGCGATGATGTCGGCGGTGTCAGCTTCCTTCTTGCCTTCCAGCGCCTTGGAGAAGCCGCGGAACAGCAGGCTGGTGATCACGCCGGAGTTGCCGCGCGCACCGCGCAGCATGGCAGAGGCAGCGGTCTTGGCGGCCTCACCCACGGTGCAGCCGTCGTCCAGCGCGTTCAGCTCTGCCACGGAGGCCCCCACCGTCATGCCCATGTTGGTGCCGGTGTCGCCATCGGGCACGGGGAAAACGTTCAGCTCGTCCACACGGGAGCGCTGGTTGTTGATGTTGTTCGCGCCGGAGATGATCGCGTCGCGCAGGATCTTACCAGAAATCATTGTCCTTACTCCTTAATATACAGTTCCATCAGGCGATCACGTCGTCCACCGACACGATCACACGGGCAACCTTCAGGCCGGTGGCCTGCTCCACTTCGTCCTTGACGCGGTGCGAGATGCTGCGCGCGGCGGTGGAGATGTTGAGCCCGTAGCTGACGGCAATGTGCAGCTCGATCACGAGACGGCCCTCTTCCTGTGTGACACGAACGCCCTTTTCAGAGTAATCGTTGCCGCGCACCACGCTCTTGACCACGTCGGTCAGGTCGCGGGGGGTCATTGCGGCCACGCCGTAGCATTGTTTGGTTGCTTCGCCTACCAGCGTAGAGAAGTACTCGGCGGAAAAGCTGACATCTCCCAGCGGGAAACGGGAAGTGATCATAGTCGCTCTGCTCCTTTATTTGAAATCTTGTTGGGGTGGCCCGGCTTGCCGCGGCAAACCCGCCGCATACCGGGAAAGGAATCGGTATTCTTATTATACAACTTCCCACGCCCTGTGTACAGCACAATTTCCAAAGGGCGGGCAATGTGAGCCGATTCGTGTTCCTATTATACCACAAAACCCTGCCCTGTGCACGGTTTTCCTGCATGTTTTGCAAAAAGGCCGGACGCGACTGTGAATAAATTCTAAAAAGTATGATTTTTGACTTTATCCGCCTGTGGAAAAGTGCTAAAATCAAAGCAGAGAAACGGGAGCTGCGCCCTTACGGCAGAACCACTGTTTACGATAGGATAACGATTGGAGAGCTGTTTGATGAACATTTTGTTTTTCCTTTCCCCCAAGCAGGACCTGATGTATGTCTACGATGACTTCACCCTGCGGCAGACGCTGGAAAAATGGGAGAACAACCGCTACGCATCCATCCCGGTGCTCAACCGCAAGGGCGAGTATGTGGGCACCCTGACCGAGGGGGATATCCTCTGGGGGCTGAAACAGCAGCACGGGCTGGACATTGAAGCCGCCGAGGATGTGCCCATCTCGAGCTTTGCCCACAAGCGGGATTACAAGGCCGTGACCGTCACCACCAGCATGGACCAGCTGATCGAAGCGGCCATGAACCAGAACTTTGTGCCCGTGGTGGACGACCGGGGCATCTTTATCGGCATCGTGCGGCGGCAGGCCATCATCCGCTACTGCTACGACAAGGCCCGGGCGGGGGCGAAGAAGGGGCAGGCTTCTTATCCTGCCGCGGGGGGTTAACCCCCCAGTCACCTACGGTGACAGCCCCCGCTAGTAGGGGGGCCCTTGGCATGGCGTAAAGCTTGCCCTCTTTGCCAAGGCCGCCCCTACTAGGGGCGGTGGCATTGCGAAGCAATGACGGTGGGGTTTAACATCGTCAGCACTACTTTCAGACAAGAAAAGACCGTTGCATTTTCGTGCAGCGGCCTTTTCTCGTTTACTTACTATTTTTATTCTTTTCATTCAATTCATTCCGTTTCGTATTAGTCAGAGAATAAAATAGAATGAACCGAATAATTTGAATAAATTTTTTAACTTAACGATACCTGTGCAGATGGCACATCTGCCCCGGCATTATCAAGCCGATACATCTTGAAGCAATGCTTCTGGCTTGTACTTCCGTGTTTGGAAACGGTATGTCGAACCGCATCCCTCTCCCACAGCATCGGCTCAAGCTCGGTGATGCGCTTGGCCAATGCCTGCGAGGTAGGTGCCAGTTCGGTATGGGCGTACCGCTGGCCCATCTCCATCAGGTTCTTGGAGTAGCCGCTCCATGTTCCATCCCCCTGCTGCAGGAGCACCCGCAGGGTCTTGACGATGGGCTCTGCCTCATACTCGGCCACCCGGCGCTGCGCGGCCAGCTGGGCCGCCGTGCCCTGCATGACCCAGCGGCAGCGGGCCTTATCAAAGCGGATGACCCGCTCGCACTGCTCGATGTCGCGGCCGGTGAGCAGAAAGCCTGCTTCATCGTCCATCCGGCTCTGCTTGTCCAGCACGATGGTGAAATCCGCCGCGCCCAGGATGCCGGTGGAGCCGTTGATGTTGTCGAAGCTGTCCTCGGGGTTCTTGCTCTTGCGGGTGTGGTGCACCAGCAGCACGCAGATGCCCCGGCTGTCGGCAAAGGCCTTCAGCCTGCCCATGTAGTCGTAGTCGGCATCGTAGGCATTCTCAAAGGGCTTTGCCTTGGGCTTGATCTTGGATAAGGTATCGATGCAGACCAGATGGATGTCCGGGTTGGCATCCAGATACTCCCCCAGCGTTTCCAGCAGGCCCTCGCCCAGCCGCTGGGCCTGAAACATAACGTGCATGTTGGCCGGGGCGGGCCTGCCCTCCAGCAAGCGGCGCAGGCGGGTCTGCATCCGGCTTTTGCCGTCCTCCAGGGCGAGGTAGAGCGTGCCGTGCTGCCGGGTGGGGAACCCCAGAAACGGCTCCCCCTGTGCCACGGCAAGGCAGAGGTCCAGCACCATCCAGCTCTTGCCCAGCTTGGGCTTTGCCACCAGCACCCCCATGCCCATGGGCAGCAGACCCTCCACCACATGGCGGATGGGCGGCAGCACCATCTCAGACAGCTCCCGGGCCGACCACGCCTGCACCCCGGCAGGCTTTGCGGCCTCCGGCTCCGGGGCAGCCTGCTGCGGGGCGGCCTCCGGGTCGGTCAGGCTGTTGATGTAATCGGCGTAGTCCTCCCCGATGCGGGCCGCGAACGCCTCCTTTCCGATCTGCTCGTACTCGTCGGCCACGCGGTCCTGCCAGCGCCGGAGCTTGAGCTCCAGCCCGTTCCAGAGCCGCAGTTCCCGGGCCCGCTCCTGCACCAGATGATACCGCTGGTTCTGGTCCGCAGGCAGGCCCCGGAAGGTAAACCAGAAGGTCAGCCGGGAAAAGAGCTTCTCCTCGGTGTCGGCCTTGTCCAGCCACCGCAGGAAATCGTTCTCGTCCGCCGGGCTGAACTGCTTTGCCTCCCGCCAGTTCCCCACTGCTTCCTTCATTTCGTTCATGGAAACACCTCTTTCTTTTGCATTACACAGCGTTGTTTTGTTACCCAAAGTGTAACACCTTTTGGTTGTGTCGTCAACGAGTATGTTCCGGCGATTTTTCGCGTGAAAAATGCGAAAAAAGAGGGAGAAAAGCAGTATCGTACATCGTCGTTTTTGATATTTTGCCCAGGCACTTCTGAAAGTCCCCCTTATCGTACCCTGCATCTGGTATACTCCTCTTGTCGAACAAAACAGGAGCGGCCCGGAGGCGGGCCGCAGGAACAGGAGGGAACACCATGAGTGAGTACGAGATCCGATCTGTAGGCGGCCATGTGGAGGTTTATACCCGGGGCGGGGTGTTCCTCTTCTCGGCGGACACGGTGCGGGAGGCCATGGAGGAGCTGGATGAGGCCGCATGACACATTCCCGGCAGTTCCCGGAAGCATGTCAGGAGCGTGCGGGGGAAGTTCAAATGTAAAATACCTGTAAAATATAAGAAAAGAACAGTTGACAAAAGGACAAAACGGCGCGGAAATGCAGTAAAAATGCAAAAAACATGTAAAATAACGCTTGTTGTCCGGGGGAGTTCAATGCTATAATAAAAAGGACGGCGTTCAGGGCAGGAAGCCCCGGGCGGCCGTCCTTGGTTTGTTTTAAGAGCAAAAGGAAGTTTTTAGGAGTATCGAGATGGATATCACACACATCACCTCATTGTTGGGCGGTATTGCGCTGTTCCTCTATGGTATGTCGATCATGGGTGCCGGCCTGGAAAAGCTGGCGGGCGGCAAGATGCAGGGCGTGCTGCAAAAGCTGACCTCCTCCACCATCAAGGGTGTCATTTTTGGCACCCTCATCACCGGCGTGATCCAGTCCTCCGCAGGCACAGTCGTCATCTGTGTCGGCCTTGTCAACTCTGGCATTATGACCCTGACGCAGTCGGTGGGTGTCATCATGGGTGCAAACATTGGTACCACGGTCACCGGTCAGCTCATCCGCATGGCGGATATCTCGGGTGAAAGCCTTCTGCTGACCCTCATCCAGCCCAAGACGTTTGCGCCGGTGGTGGCATTTGTCGGCTGCATTTTTTATGTGTTCCTGCGCAACGCCAAAAAGAAGAACATCGGCCAGATCATGCTGGGCTTCGGCATCCTGTTCACGGGCATGAGCCTGATGGACACCGGCGTATCCCCCCTGCGGGAGAGCGCAGCCTTTCAGGAGCTGTTCGTCAGCATGACCAACCCCGTGCTGGGCGTGCTGGTGGGCATGGTCGTCACCGTCATCATCCAGTCGTCCTCGGCCTCGGTGGGTATCCTGCAGGCCTTGTCCAGCACCGGCCTTGTCACCTTTGGCAGCGCCATCCCCATCATTCTGGGTGCCCACATCGGCACCGCCTTTACCCCGCTGCTGACCATCGGCGGCTCCTCCAAGGACGGCAAGCGCGCCGCCCTGATCCACCTGTATTTCAACATCATCGGCAGCTTTGTGTTGCTGGGTGCCATTTACGCCGTGCGGTACACCATCGGCATCCCGGTGTGGGGCGACGTGATGAACAAGAGCACCATTGCAAACATCCACACCCTTTCCAGTGTGGCGGCCATGCTGCTGTTCCTGCCTTTCAGCAGTGTGCTCTCCAAGCTGGCCATGCTCACCGTGCCCAACAGCGCCGAGGAAGCACAGGAGATGAGTATGCCCGTGCTGGATGAGCGTCTGTTCAAGAGCCCGGCCGTGGCCCTGCAGCAGGCCAAGAGTGCCGTGGTCAAGATGTCCCGCCGTGCCGCCCGCAACGTCAGCCTCTCCACTCCCCTGCTGCTCAAGATGGATGAGGACGTGGTGAGCGCCATCAATGTGCGGGAGAACCTTATCGACCGGATGGAGGTGGAGATCTCCAACTACCTCATCAAGATGACTGACCAGGAGCTGGGCGACGACGAGAGCCACGCCGTGACCGAGCTGCTGAATTTTGTCACCGAGTTCGAGCGCATCGGCGACTACGCCGTGAACATTCAGGAAAAGGCTGTGGAGCTCTACGAGAAAGAGGCCTCCTTCAGCGACATTGCCAAGAGCGAGCTGAAGCTGCTGGATTCCGCGCTGGAGCAGATCCTGACCCGCACCAACGATGCCTTTGAGAACGATGACATCGCGCTGGCCCGTCAGGTGGAGCCGCTGGAAGAGGTCATCGACATTCTGGTGGAGAAGCTCCGCGACGGCCACATCAAGCGCCTGAAGGATGGCATCTGCTCCATTGATACCGGCGTGGTGTTCCTGGATGTGCTGAACAATGTGGAGCGCATCTCCGACCACTGCTCCAACGTGGCGGCCCGTCTGGTGGGCACCAGCGAGGGCGACGACTACGATTCCCACACCCTCAAGAGCCTGATGCACCACAACCCCAGCAAGGAATACTCCCTCATGTACGAGGAGTGCTGCAAAGAGTACCTGACCCCGCTGGCCGCTATGGAAAAGGAAGCGTAAAGGGGCCAATGCCCTGCGAGGGAAGCGGGCTGCTTGCGGCTAAACCTCTCAGGCGCTCCGCGCCAGCTCCCCTAGTAGGGGAGCCCTTGGCAGGCCATCGCGTTTTCGGGGGTTGGCGCTTCGCTCCTGTTTGCCCTGCTGGCGCAAAGTCTTACCCTTGCGGCAGATGCCGGTTTTGGAGCCGACAGGCGATCATTGCGAAAAATGAACCTTATGCCAAGGGCTCCCCTACTAGGGGAGGTGGCAAAACCGTCAGGTTTTGACGGAGAGGTTTAATACCAGCTGCTGCACCACACAACTCAAAAATCCCCTGCCAATGATCCGGCAGGGGATTTTTTGTTGCACTTGATGAACGATTCGGAGCCTGAGCCTGCCTTCCCCAAAAAGTCAAGGGGTCAGAAGAAGCTCACCTGGCTGCTTTCGGGCAGGTCTGCCAGCACACCGGCGGTGCGCAGGCTTTCCAGCACGGCGCTGGTCACGCCGGTGGCCTGCTGGAGTTCCTCCACAGAGATATACTCCTGCCCGTCGATGGTGGCACGCTCCAGCGAGGCGGCGGCAGTGCCGCCCACGCCTTTCAGGGCACAGAAGGGCAGGCGCACCTTGCCATCCTCCACGATATACTTGTTGCCGCGGCTCTTGCCCAGCTCGATGGGCAGGAACTCATACCCGCGGGACAGCATCTCGTTGACCAGCTGCAGGCTGACCAGCACGTCCTCGTCCTTGGCGTTCTTCTCCTCTTTCAGGCGGCGCTTCACCGCCTCCATGTGGGCGCGGGCCACAGCCGCACCGCCCACAGCGGCCTCATAGTCGATATCATCGCCGCGCACGGTGAAGTAAACGGCATAGAACTCTGCCGGGCGGTAGAGCTTGAACCACATCAGCCGGATGGCGCTCATCAGGTAGGCCACAGCGTGGGCCTTGGGGAACATATACTTGATCTTGCGGCAGGACTCGATGTACCAGTCCGGCACCTCGTGCTCCCGCATGGCTTCTTCCCAGCCGGGCTTGAAGCCGCCCTTGGCCACCTTGCCCTTACGGACCGCCTCCATGATATCAAAGGCCATCTTGGGCTCCAGCCCCTTGCGCAGCAGGTGGAGCATGATGCTGTCACGGCAGCCGATGACCTCCGCGATGGTGCAGGTGCCGCTGCGGATCAGCTCGTCGGCGTTGCCGGTCCAGACATCGGTGCCGTGGGACAGGCCCGAGATCTGGATCAGCTCCGAGAAGTTCCGGGGCCGGGCCTCCACCAGCATTCCGCGCACGAAGTTGGTGCCCATTTCCGGGATGCCGAAGGTGCCGGTCTGGCTGTCGATCTGCTCCGGGGTCACGCCCAGCTCCTCCGGGCTGGTGAGCAGGCTGTACACCCGGGGATCGTTCATGGGGATGCTGTCCACGGGGATGCCGGTGTACTCCTCAAAATACTTGTAGAAGGTGGGCATATCGTGGCCCAGCTCGTCCAGCTTGAGCAGGGTGTCGTGGAGGTACTTGAACTCGAAATGCGTTGTGAGCAGGCCGCCCGCCACATCATCCGCCGGGTGCTGGATGGGGCAGAAATCGTAGATCTCGTAGGTGTCGGGCACAACCACCATGCCGCCGGGGTGCTGGCCGGTGGTGCGCTTGACACCGGTGCAGCCCAGAGTCAGGCGGTTCTCCTCGGCGTGGTTGACGGTTTTGCCGCGGGCCTCCAGATACTTTTTGACGTAGCCGTAGGCGGTCTTGTCCTGAATGCCGGACACCGTGCCCGCCTTGAACACATTGGCCTTGCCGAACAGCTCCTCGGTGTAGCGGTGGACGTTGGACTGATACTCGCCCGAGAAGTTCAGGTCGATATCAGGCTCCTTGTCGCCGTAGAAGCCCAGGAAGGTCTCAAAGGGGATGTCGTGGCCGTCCACCAGCATCCGGGTGCCGCAGTGGGGGCAGTCCTTATCGGGCAGGTCAAAGCCGTCGTCCACGCTGCCGTCGGTGATGAACTCGCTGTACTTGCACTTGGGGCAGCGATAGTGGGGCGGCAGGCTGTTGACCTCCGAAATGCCGGAGAAGTGGGCCACGGCAGAGGAGCCCACCGAGCCACGGCTGCCCACCTGATAGCCGCCCGCGTTGGAGTAGGCCACCAGCTTGACGGCAATGACGTACAGAACAGCATAGCCGTGGCCGCAGATGGAGTCCAGCTCCTTTTTCAGGCGGTCCTCCACGATCTTGGGCAGGGGGTCGCCGTAATCCCGCTTGGCGTGTTCCCAGGTGGCATCGCGCAGCTGCTGCTCCGCGCCCTCGATGCTGGGCGGGTAGGTGCCGCGCGGGATGGCCCGCACGTTGTTGTCGATGGTGGCCGCGATCTTGCGGGGGTTGGTCACCACGATCTCGTAGGCCTTTTCCTTGGGCAGGTAGCTGAACTGCTTCAGCATATCCTCAGTGGTGCGGTAGAACAGCGGGGGCTGGGTGTCCGCATCCTTGAAGCCGTTGCCCGCCTGCAGCACCGTGCGGTAGATGGCATCCTCCGGCTCGGTAAAGTGCACGTCGCCGGTGGCGATGACCGGTTTGTGCAGGTCCTCGCCCAGCCGGATGATGGTGCGGTTGAAGTCCTTGATGACCTCCTCGCTCTCCACCTTGCCGTCCCGCACCATATACTCGTTGTTGCCCAGGGGCTGGATCTCCAGCACGTCGTAGTAGGAGGCGATCTTCTTCAGTTCCTCGTAGGAACGCCCCTCCACAACGGCACGGTAGAGCTCGCCCGCCTCGCAGGCGCTGGTCAGGATCAGGCCGTCGCGGTACTTGTTCAGCAGGCTGCGGGGCACACGGGGCTTCTTGAAGAAGTAGTTGACGTGGGCCTCGCTCACGATCTTGTACAGGTTCTTCAGGCCCATCTGGTTCTTGACCAGAATGATGAGGTGGAAGTACTTCTTTTTCAGCACCTCCCGGTTGCCGCCCAGACCGGTGTTGATGCCCTCCACGGTGGTGACCTCTTTCTCGGCAAGGTCGCTGAGCATGACGCAGAAGATGCGGCCCAGCGCGGCGGAGTCCTCGCAGGCGCGGTGGGCCTCGTAGCTGGGCAGCTCCAGATGCTTGTTGATGGTCCCCTGCTTGTAGTTGTGCAGGCCCGGGTACATGGCCTGCGCCATGGTCAGGGTGTCGATATAGGTCGGCTCAAAGGAAATGCCGCTGCGCTTGGCGGCGGCTTTCAGGAAGCGGATATCGAACGCATGGGCATTGTGGGCCACCAGGATGCGGCCATCCGCGAACCGGAGAAAGGCTTCCAGCGCTTCCTTCTCCCCGGGGGCATCGGCCACCATCTCGTTGGTGATGCCGGTCAGCTCGGTGATCTTGGGGGTGATGGGCTTGCCCGGCTTGACAAAGGTGTCGAACTCCTCCACCACTTCCCCGTTCCGCACGATCACCGCGCCGATCTCGGTCAGGTACTCCACGCCGGGGTCCAGGCCGGTGGTCTCGGTGTCGAACACGCAGAACTCGCCGTCCAGCGGCTGATCCTTCACACCGTAGACGCAGGGCACCATATCATCCACAAAGTAGGCCTCGCAGCCGTAGATCAGCTTGAAATCCGGGTCGCTCTTGTGGATCTCGTCGGTGGCCAGCATGGCCTCCGGGTAGCCCTGACAGACACCGTGGTCGGTGATGGCAATGGCAGGGTGGCCCATCCGGTGGGCCAGCTTGACGATGCCGCCTGGGTCGCAGAAGGCATCCATGCTGGACAGCTTGGTATGCAGGTGAAGCTCCACCCGCTTTTCCGGGGCGTTGTCCTCCCGCTTTTTCCGCTCCACGAACAGGACATCGTAGGGGTAAACGATGTAGTCATGCTCGTACTTGTCGTAGGTGCAGTCGCCGCGCACCAGCAGGGTGGTGCCCTTGGCGATGTTCTCCCACTTGGAGCAGTCCTCCCCTTCCTGCGCGCGGATCTTCAGGTTGATGGAGCCGGTGTAATCGGTGATGGACACCGTGTAGATCTTGCGGTAGTTGCCCTTGACCTCGGTGAAGAACACATCGCCCCAGATCACGCACTTACCGCCCTCGCCGCCCAGGTCCTTGAGGGGGGTGAGGTTCTTGGGGGTGAACATCTTGCCGTGGAAAATGGTCACGGGCTTGTCGGTCAGGTCAAGGCCCTCCACCTTGATGGAGGGGGCGGTGTTCTTTTTCTCGAACTTGACCACCGGCGGGGCGATCTTGCGCTCCAGCTTTTCCTCCATCTGGCGCTGTTCGGCCTCGCCCACCGCGCTTGTCAGGGTGACTTTGGGCCTGACACCGGTGTGGGCGGCAACGCGGTCCGCCAGCAGGCGCTCAAACTCCATCTCCTGCAAAAACTTGGTGCCGTGGCAGACCCCCACCGTGATGTTCTGGCCGGTGATGGTGATCCGGCACCGGTCCAGAAAGCCGTTGATGGGGATGCCGTCCCGCTTCATCTCCTCCATCAGCTCCCGCAGGGCGGCTTCGTCCAGCGTGGCATAGCCGAAGAGGTTGTTGATCTTCAGTTCAAAGCCCTCATAATCCGGCTGCAAAGAGGCCAGCAGCCGGGCGCACAGCCCCTTGTCCAGCGGGGCGGCACTGCGCAGGGTAAAAACGACCTGCCGCTCCTGCCGCAGCATCCGGGCATGCTCCACGATCACGCGCCCGAAACTGGCCGCGAAATCCGGGTCCGCCATGAACTGCGGCCATAGCTGAGATACAAGTGGTGTCACGATGGGTTACTCCTTTTGATGTTATTTCTGAACCTCTCAGGCGCTTCGCGCCAGCGCCCTCTCCGTCATCCCTGCGGGATGCCACCTCTCCCAAAGGGAGAGGCGATTGCGGCATGATCTTTAGGGGGTGCTGACGGGGTTAAACCTCTCAGCCGTCGCTGACGCTCGGCAGCTCCCCTAGTAGGGGAGCCCTTGGCAGACCGTCGCGTTTTCGTGGTCTGGCGCTTCGCTCCTGTTTGCCCTGCTGGCGCAAAGCCTTATCCTTGCGGCAGGAGTGCATTTTGGAGCCAATAGGCGATCATTGCGAAAAATGAACCCTATGCCAAGGCCTCCCCTACTAGGGGAGGTGGCATCGAGCGTTAGCGAAGATGACGGAGAGGTTTAGCCATCAGCACCCTCTCCCCTTACAGATGCGTTGGCTCCCCCTTTGGGGGAGCTGTCGAGCGCAGCGAGACTGAGAGGGTTGTCTCTTAAATCTTATAGATCTCCTCCATGAACTGGTCGAGGATATTATCCCCGGTCAGCTTTTTGATGGGCTGGCCGTGGATGAAGAGGACAGCCTCGCCCTTGCCGCCTGCAATGCCGATATCGGCTTCGCGGGCCTCGCCGGGGCCGTTGACCACGCAGCCCATCACGGCCACCTTGATGGATTTCTTATAGCCCTGCAGGCGCTTTTCCACCTCGTTGGCGATCTCGGTGCAGGGGTATTGGGTGCGGCCGCAGGTGGGGCAGGTGATGACCTCGGGGCCAGCCACGGGGAAGCCCACGGCGCGCAGGATGTTGTAGCCTGCTTCCACTTCCTTCTCGGGCTCGGCGGCCAGCGAGACGCGGATGGTATCGCCGATGCCCTCCAGCAGCATCCCGCCGATGCCCATGCCGCTCTTGAGCAGACCCATCTGGTAAGTACCGGCCTCGGTCACGCCCACATGCAGGGGGTAATCGGTCACAGCGCTCAACTGGCGGTAGGCCTCCATCATGCGGGGCACGTTGGAGTTCTTGATGGAGATGACGATGTTGTTGAAATCGAACTTCTCCAGCAGGCGGACATGGTACAGGGCGCTTTCCACCATGGCCTCGGGCACGGGCGCGCCGTACTTTGCCAGGATGTGCTTTTCCAGGCTGCCGCCGTTCACGCCGATGCGGATGGGGATATTCTTCTGCTGGCAGGCCTGCACCACGGCCTTGACCCGGTCGTCATCGCCGATGTTGCCGGGGTTGATGCGGATCTTGTCCACACCAACGTCGGCGCAGGCCAGCGCTGCCTTGTAGTCAAAGTGGATATCCGCCACGATGGGGATGTTCACCGCGTTCTTCACGGCCTCGATGCACTTGGCATCCGCCGCGCTGGGGCAGGTCACACGCAGGATCTGGCAGCCCGCCGCCTCACAGCGCTTTGCCTGGGCAACGTTGCCCTCAATGTCCTCCACGGGGACATTCAGCATGGTCTGCACCGCAATGGGGTTGTTGCCGCCAATGGTCACATTGCCGATCTTCACTTCTCGTTTCAGCTGCCGCATGGTCGTTTTCCTTTCCGTATCACATTGCCCCGGTAATGAGCCGGAGGATATCGTTGTAAGTTGCAAAAATCATCAGCCCGAACAGCAGCGCAAAGGCTGCCACGATCAGGCCGCTCTGGATCTTTTCGGGCACGGCATGGCCGGTCACGCCCTCAATGAGCAGGAACACCACTTTGCCGCCGTCCAGCGCCGGGAAGGGCAGCAGGTTGAAGATGCCCACGTTCACGGTGATGAGCGCCAGCAGCTCCAGCAGGTCCTGCCAGCCGTAGCTGGCGGCCTGCCCGATGGCCGTTACGATGCCCACCGGGCCGGAGAGATCGTTGATGCTCTCCCGCCCCCGCAGCAGGTCGGAGAGGGAGGCAAAGATGATGCGCCCGTAGTAGAGCACACTGTTGCCCGCCTCTTTCAGCACGTTCAGCGGTGTTTTTTTGATGCCGTAGACCGTAAAGCCCAGGCTCATGTGGGTCTCGCCCTTGTCATCCTGCCAGGTGTCGAACTGCACACCGGGCAGCTCCACCTTTTTGCCGTCCCGCAGAACGGTGAAATCGGCGGTGTAGTCCTCGGTGCGCATCAGCTCATAGAGGATATCGTTTGCCACAAAGCAGCGGCGGCCGTTCACCGCAAGGATCTTATCCCCTGCCTGCAGGCCGGTCTGGCCGCAGAGGGCGTTCTCCTCCACCTGATAGAGGACCTTGCTGGTGATGGGCTCATTCTGGGCCGTGATGAGGATGGCCATGACCACAAAGCCCAGCACAAAGTTCATCCCGGCACCCGCCAGCATGATGAGGGCCCGCTGCCAGACAGGGGCCTCATTCAGAGGAATACCAGCAGGCTTTTCCTCCTCGGGGGAAGTCTCCGCTATGCCAAGGGCTCCCCTATCAGGGGAGCTGCCGCCATCGGCGGCTGAGGGGTTTGACCGTTCCTCCGTCTGCCTGCTCTCGGGGCTCTCCTCCCCTTCCAGCGCCACAAAGCCGCCCACGGGCAGGGCGCGGATGCTGTACTGGGTGCCCTTGCGCACCCGCTTGCACAGCACCGGCCCCATGCCGATGGAGAACTCGTTGACCTGCACACCGCAGAGCTTTGCCACCATGAAGTGGCCAAACTCATGGATGGCGATCACGGCGCTGAACACGAACACCGCAGCAATAAAGGTGACAATAAAAGACATCAGTTCTCCTTACAGGTGCGCTCTCACAAAGGCACGGGCCATCTTGTCGCACTCATACACATCGGCCAGGGTGTAATCGCCGCCAAAGCTGTCGCTGTCCACAACAGCCTCCACCAGTCGGCCGATATCGAGGAAGCCGATCTTATCCTCGAGGAAGAGCTTGACTGCCTCCTCGTTGGCACCGTTGGCGGCGCAGGGGCCCAGACCGCCTTTCTTGATGGCCTTTTTGCAGGCAGCCAGGCAGCGGAAGGTCTCCTCGTCGGCCACATCGAAGGTCAGCAGCTTCAGGGTGGTAAAGTCCAGCTCAGGCACCACACCGGGCACACGGGCCGGGTAGGTCAGGGCGTACTGGATGGGGATGCGCATATCGGGCACGCCCAGCTGGGCGATGATGGAATTATCGCTGTACTGCACGGCAGAGTGGACAATGCTCTGGCGCTGCACCACGATCTGGATCTTCTCGGGGGGCAGGCCGAACAGCCAGACCGCCTCGATCAGCTCCAGGCCCTTGTTCATCAGGGTGGCGGAGTCGATGGTGATCTTGGCACCCATGTTCCAGTTGGGATGCTTGAGGGCATCGGCCTTGGTCTTGCCCCGCAGCTCCTCGGTCTTCATGCCGAAGAAGGGGCCGCCGGAGGCCGTAAGCAGGATCTTGGTCAGGCTCTTGGCGCTCTCCTTGTCCTGCAGGCACTGGAAGATGGCGGAGTGCTCGCTGTCCACAGGCAGCAGCTTCACGCCGTGCTTTGCCACAGCCTGGGTCACCAGGTGACCGCCCGTGACAAGGCTCTCCTTGTTGGCAAGGGCCAGATCATGGCCGCTCTCAATGGCGGTCAGGCTGGCACCCAGACCGGCGATGCCCACCACACTGTTCAGCACCACATCGGGTCCGTCCATGGCGGCCAGCTCCTTCAGGCCCTCTGGGCCGGTCAGCAGCCGGGGGGCGTTGGCACGGCCCGCCAGCGCCGCGTCCAGCCGGGCGGCGGCATCGGGGTCGGTCATGCAGACATACCGGGGGTGGAACTCCTCGATCTGCTCCAGGATCTTCTCCACATGGCTGTGGGCGGAAAGGCCGAACACCTCATACCCCTGGGCACGGATGACATCCAGGCTCTGGGTGCCGATGGAACCGGTAGAACCCAGCAGCGTGATTTTTTTAGACATAAGCTACCTCCTGCATTCAGTGATAGAAAACAGCGATGACCACCATGGTGACGAACGGCGCAATGAACATGACGCTGTCGAAGCGGTCCAGAATGCCGCCGTGGCCCGGGAAGATGGTGCCATAATCCTTGATGCCGCACTGGCGCTTGACCACGCTGGCGAACAGGTCGCCGTAGATGCCCAGCACAGCGGCCACGCAGGCCAGCAGGGCAATGATCACGTACATCGAAACGCCGATGTTGGTGCGGGTGAACGCCTCCATCCGGTTGGCCGCAATGGAGTAGATGACGGTGGCGATCACGCCGAACACCATGGTGCCCAGCACGCCGCCAATGGCTCCCTCCACGGTCTTTTTGGGGCTGACCACGGGGCAGAGTTTGTGCTTGCCAAAGGCTCTGCCTGCAAAGTAGGCGCAGGTATCGCCGCCCCAGGCAAAGCAGAGGATGAGCAGAATAAAGAACATCGCGTCATAGCCGTAGGTCTCCACCGGCAGCAGCTCCTTCAAACGGATAAAGGAGTAGAAGCAGAAGATCACGATGCCGGAAAACATCACCAGACCGCTGGCTTTTGCAAAATCCACCTGTGCGTTGCGCACCACCAGATAGATGCCGAAGAACAGCACCATCAAAAAGGAGGCCGGCATGACCAGCCGCCGCCACACCTGATAGCTGGACAGCATGATCAGCAGGGTGTAGGGCACGAACACGGCGTACATGGGCCATTCCTTTCTGCCAAAGCCCAGGGCCTTGAAGACCTCGTGGATGGCGATCAGGGTAATGGCGGCAATGACAAAATTGAACACCAGCGTGTCAAAGGTGAACAGCACCCCGATCAGGACGAGGATGCCCACAATTGCGGTTATGATACGAGTTTTCATTCAAATTTCTCCTTTTGGGAATTGCAAGGGTCAGATGCCGCCAAACCGGCGGGAGCGCTTGTTGAACTCCGTGATGGCGGCATCCAGGTCATCACGGGTGAAATCGGGCCAGAGCACATCCATCTCCACCAGTTCGGCGTAAGCGGCCTGCCAGAGCATGAAGTTGGAAAGGCGTTTCTCGCCCGAGGGACGCAGGATGAAATCCGGGTCCTTCTGGCCGGCAGTATACATGTGGTCGCTCATCATTTCTTCGGTGATGTCCTCGGGCTTGAGGGTGCCCTCTGCCACCTGCTGGGCCAGCTGCCGGGCGGCCCGCACGATCTCGGGGCGGCCGCCGTAGTTCACGGCAATGTTCAGGGTCATGCCGGTCTTGGCGGCAGAGTCCTCCTCCAGCTCGTTCATCAGCTTCTGGAGCTTTGCATCCAGCGCGGCCCGGTCGCCCAGGAACTTGATGCGGATGTTGCGGTCCTTATAGTTGAAGCCCTTGAGCAGATACTCGCCGAACAGCTTCATAATGGCGGAGACCTCTTCCAGCGGGCGCTTCCAGTTCTCGGTGGAGAAGGCGTAGAAGGTCACGGACGAAACGCCCAGCTCCTCGCAGTAGTTGGCGATATCCTGAAACACGGCGGCACCCTTTTTGTGGCCCGCGGTGCGGGGCAGGCCCCGCTGCTTGGCCCAGCGGCCGTTGCCGTCCATGATGATGCCGATGGAAAGGCCCTCGGCAAATTCTTTGGGATGGTTCATAATCATTCTCCTGCGTTTGCGGGGCGGGGGTTCCCTGCCCCGGTTTCGGCAAAAAGTGCCGCGCACTCGTTCCAGCGCACGGCACCTCACACGTTTCGTTTCGCCGCGGCGATCAGACGGACATGATCTCCTTCTGCTTTTCCTCAACGGCTGCGTCGATGTTCTTGATATACTTGTCGGTCAGCTTCTGGACCTCTTCTTCCATGGTCTTCTGGGTGTCCTCGGTCAGCTCACCGGCCTTCTTCATGGCCTTGGCCTTGTCCATAGCGTCACGGCGGACATTGCGCACGGCCACCTTGGCCTCCTCGCCCAGCTTGGCAACTTCCTTTGCCAGCTGCTTGCGGCGCTCCTCGGTGGGAGCCGGGAAGTTCAGGCGGATGGTGGAGCCGTCATCAATGGGGGTGATGCCCACGTCGCTGGCCATGATGGCCTTGCTGATGGCGCGCAGCAGGGTGCGGTCCCAGGGGGTGATGGTCAGGGTGCGGGCCTCGCTCACGGCCACAGAGGCCACCTGCTGGATGGGAGTGGGGGCACCGTAGTAGTCCACGCTCACCTTGTCCAGAACGGCGGGGTTGGCACGGCCTGCACGCACAGCGGCCAGCTCGCGGTCCAGATGCTCCACGGAGCTCTTCATCTTTTCTTCAAATGCCTTGGTGTTGCTGCTCATTGTCCTTTTCTCCTGTTATATATTGTTCTGCACAGGCGCTGTGATTGCTGCCTGTTCCATTCTATGGTACGGGGATGCGGGCTATGCTCAGCCCTCGTAGACCAGGGTGCCCACGTTCTCGCCCTGCACAGCCTTTGCAATGTTGTCCGGGTCGGCCAGGTCAAAAACCAGGATGGGGAGCTTGTTGTCGCGGCAGAGGGTGGCGGCAGTGCCGTCCATCACAGCCAGGCGATCCTCCAGCACCTTGGTAAAGGTCAGGGTGTCGTACTTTTTAGCATCGGGGTACTTGTGGGGGTCCTTGTCGTACACGCCGTCCACCATGGTGGCCTTGAACATGATGTCCGCACTCACCTCAACAGCACGCAGGGCCGTGGTGGTATCGGTAGAGAAGAAGGGGTTGCCGGTGCCGCCGCCGAAGATGGCGATCTTACCGTCTGCCATGGCCTTCAGGGCATCCTTGCGGGTAAAGGCAGGGGCCACCTGCGGCATGGTGATGGAGGTGAACACCTCGGTCTCCACGCCCAGCTGCTCCAGCTTGTCGGAGACGGCCAGCGCGTTCATCACGGTCGCCAGCATTCCGATCTTGTCGGCCAGGGTGCGCTCCATCTTTCCGCTGGAACGGCCGCGCCAGAAGTTGCCGCCGCCCACCACGATGCCGATCTGCACGCCCAGGTCGTGGGCCTTTTTCACGCCGCCGCAGATCGCGTCCATAGTCGGCTCGTCAAAGCCGGTGCCCTTTTCGCCGCCGAGGGCCTCGCCGCTGATCTTCAGAAGGATCCGCTGATATTTCAATGCCATATCAATACACCACCTAAATCATTTCTCTCATCAGGCCGGAGTTTCCCCTGCCCCTGATTTATTCATCTTATTTTACTATAAAATCGCTTCAAAGTAAACAGGAAAAGTGAACAAGCTCTCCCCATCAAAAAAGCAGACAGCCCGCAGGCCATCTGCTTGGAGGTTCACTTTGCCGGAACAAATTCGATCTTGACCCGCATCCCCATACCGGCAGCCAGCCGCTGCAGGGTGCGAAGCGAAGGATTTCCGTTGCCGCGCTCCAGCTTGCTGATGTCTGTCTGGGCAATGCCGGTGCGCTCGGAAAGCTGCTGCTGGGTCAGTCCGCTTTCCTTCCGGGCAGCAAGGATCGCCTCGATCACAGCAAATTCGGGGTCAAGGGCATCCCACTCTGCCTTAAACTCAGGGTCTTTCATCTGTTCGTTGAGAAAATCATTGAAATTGGTCATTTGGAGCACTCCTTTCGGCTGAGATAATCGGCACGGTACTGCTTTGCAAGTGCGATCTCGGAAGCAGGTGTCTTCTGCGTCTTTTTGACAAAGCCGTTCGTAAGGATGATCCTTCTGCCGATCACAAAAAAGTACAGCACACGGGTAATGTCGGAGCCGAACTTGGTGCGGATCTCAAAAATGCCATCCTCCAGATGCTTGGAGTACGGCTCCCGCAGTGAAGGCCCTTCCTCCCGGAGAAGCCCCACCGTGCGCACGACCTTAGCCCGCATTTTCGCATCCAGAGCCAGAATAAACTCTTTCGCCGGTTCGGAGCCATCGGCTTTGTCATAAAATTCGATCTCGTATTCCTGCACGCCGCCGCCTCCATTAAATAGTGGTTTTATCCTATATTCAGTATAGCGGATCAGGCTGCCATTGTCAAGTGGATTACAGGCAAAACAAAAAGCCCCGAGTTCCGAAGAACTCAGGGCTTTTTTCTGCATGGAGCGGGCAATGGGAATCGAACCCACCTCCTCAGCTTGGAAGGCTGATATACT
>OAWP01000998.1_pt1 | contig 20001 bp, 14 predicted proteins | sample 1517081 | NCBI WGS metagenome assembly OAWP01 (sample SAMEA2580167, study PRJEB22360) | human gut metagenome | biome: human gut; feature: human-associated habitat; material: faeces | place: Denmark | collected 2008/2010 | reverse complement strand
GCGTGCGGACGGGCGCCCCCGGGCTCGCCCAGCCGGAGGCCGCCGACTATGTTGACGTATACGTCGACCCCGCCGAAGAAGAATCCGGTGCGCTTTTCGAGCACCGCGAGTATCATGTAGAGCCGGTTGTAGTCGAAGCCGGTGGCGACCCTTCTCGGCGCTGACAGCGTGGATTTCGTAACCAGCGCCTGGACCTCGGCGAGGATAGGGCGGGTGCCTTCGATGGTGCAGACTACCGCGCTGCCGGAGACCGTAGTGATACGCCCGGAGAGCATCATCTCCGAGGGGTTCGTGACCTCGTGGAGGCCGTCGTCGTCCATGTTGAACACGCCTATTTCGTTGGTGGAGCCGAAGCGGTTCTTTATCGCCCTGAGAATGCGGTAGGAAAGCTGCTTCTCGCCCTCGAAGTACAGCACCGTGTCCACGATGTGCTCCATTATTTTCGGCCCGGCTATGCCGCCGTCCTTGTTGACGTGGCTGACTATGAAAATCGGGATCTCCTCGGATTTTGCGAGGTGCATGAATGCGTTTGTGCATTCCCTGACCTGCACGACGCTTCCCGCCGAGGAGGTTATCCCGCTGGAGGTTATGGTCTGTATCGAGTCGATTATCACGATATCCGGTTTGTTTTTCCTGACCGCCTGGATTATGCTTTCGCAGTTGTTGCCGGAGGCGAGCAGCAGCCCTCCGCCGGTGCCCCCCAGCCGGTCGGCGCGGAGCTTTATCTGACGTTCGGATTCCTCGCCGGAAACGTAGAGTATAGTGTGCTCGCCGCCCATGAAGCCGCATATCTGGAGCAGCAGCGTGGATTTTCCGATGCCCGGGTCGCCGCCGATGAGTACCAGCGAGCCTTTCACAAGCCCTCCGCCGAGCACCCTGTCAAGCTCGGAGCTTCCCGTGCCGTAGCGTATCTCATCGTTGCAGTCCACGTCGCCGATGGGGCTGAATTTAAGCTCCGCCGCCGGAGCAGAGTACTTCCCGCCGATGACCGGCGCCGGCTCTGCTTCTTCGATGGTGTTCCAGCTTCCGCAGGCGGTGCATCTGCCGTTCCACTTTGAGTATTCCTGCCCGCATTCGCTGCACACGAACACGGTTTTCGGTTTTGCCATATTTTCTCCTTTTCTATGGAAGCGCTGAATCAAACAAAGGCGTGCTCACGCGTCTGATTTTGTTATGCTGCGCTTTATTCAGCGTAGCCCTAGTCATATTTCCCGGGACTTGCTCATATCTTATGAACAAATAGACAATTTGTCCGGGGGTAATCGAAATGAAATTCAACAAACAAACTCTGAGATTCGCCGCGTGCATGGCGGGGATCTTTGCTTTCCTGGCGGTCTGCGCAAGGGTGACCGACAGCGCCGTCCCGACCTCCGCGGAGGCTTCGGAGCGTCCGGTCATAGTGCTAGACGCGGGCCACGGCGGACTTGACAGCGGCGCGGTGGGGAAGAGCGGCGTCCTTGAAAAGGACGTGAACCTTTCCGTGGTGAAGCACCTCCGGCAGCTCCTGGAGCTTTCCGGGTTCCGCACTGTGCTGACCCGCGATGAGGATATCTCCATCTACGACCCCGGAGTCGAGGGCATACGCAACCAGAAGCTCTCCGACATGGATAACCGGCTTGAGATAATCCAGAGCTATCCCGAAAGCATATTCCTGTGTATCCACCAGAACAACTACACCGACCCGAAGTACTTCGGCGGGCAGATGTTCTACAATAACAACAATCCCGACAACCGGACGCTGGCGCAGATAATGCAGGCGCGTTTCGCGCAGCTCCAGCCGGGAAACGACCGTGAAATAAAGCTTTCCGGCGACGAACTGTTCCTGCTCAAATCCAACAAGAACCCGTCGCTGATGATCGAGTGCGGCTTCCTTTCGAATCCCGAGGAGGAAGCGAAGCTCGCCACCGAGGAATATCAGCAGCAGCTTGCGTTCACGATATACAGCGGCGTGCTGGAGTACGTCGACGCGGTGTCGGAGCAGCCCGAAAGCGCCTGGACGGACGAGGAGGCCGCCGTCATTTCTGAATATAATAATATCACGGCAGAATGATTATGTCAAGATGATTGACAATTCCCACCGGCGATGATATAATAGATACAGTATTATATTGAATCATCAGGAGGGAAGTTATATGTCAGATACACCTGTTAATCCTTTTGACGACGCAGAAGAGATCGCCAAGAAGTCGATGGTGCTGTTTTTCCTTATCGACTGCTCCGGCAGCATGGGCGGCAGCAAGATCGGCACTGTAAATTCCGTTATGGAGGAGCTTATCCCCGAAATCAAGGGCATAGGCGGCGCGGACGCGGATATTAAGCTGGCAGTCCTGAAGTTCTCCGGCGGCTGTGAGTGGATGTACGACGAGCCTATATCCATCGACGAGTTCGAGTGGAAGCCCCTCGACGCTGAGAACGTCACCGACCTCGGCAGCGCTCTCACTGAGCTTGCCGCGAAGCTCTCCAGAAACGAGTTCATGAAGTCCCCGAGCCTTTCGTTTGCTCCGGTCATGATACTCATGTCGGACGGCTATCCCACCGACAACTACGAAAAGGGGCTTGATATCCTGTCGAAGAACCGCTGGTATTCCAACGGCATAAAGGCCGCGGTCGCCATCGGCGAGGACGCAGACCACGATATACTCGCGCGGTTCACCGGCGACCCGGACAGCGTTGTTACGGCGCACAACGGCGAAGCCCTCGCGAAGCTGATAAAGTTCGTTGCAGTGACTTCCTCGCAGATCGGAAGCCGCAGCGTTCGCCTTGCGGAGTCCGAGGAGGATATGCGCACAAAGCAGCAGTCCGCGGCGGAGCAGATACGCGAGTTCGCCGACAGCGACGAGATAAGCGCTGACATCGAGGCTGGCTGGTAATGCAGTTCAGCGGCTTTGCTGTGTCGGTCAGGGGAGCTTCCCACGAGGATTCGGGAACGCCCTGCCAGGACAGCGCAAGAGTGCTCATCACCGATAAACTGGCGGTCGCTGCGGTGTCCGACGGGCACGGGAGCGAGAAGCACTTCCGCAGCGCCTCGGGCAGCGAGATGGCGGCGCGTGTGGCTCTGCGCTCGGTCACGGATTTCTGCGAACGCAACGGGAGCCTCGGCGCGGTGTTCCTCCACGACCCAAGGGAGGCGGCTCGGCGTATCGCCGGGAACATCATATGCGGCTGGAACGATGAAATTGCCGCGCACATGCGGTTTTCTCCGCTGACCCCGAACGAGCGTGCGATTTTCGAAAAATACGGCGGGCTTCAGCCGGAAGTGATGTACGGAGCGCCCCTGATACTTGCCGCAGCCGATAAGGACGGCGTTTTCGGGCTTCAGATAGGCGACGGGACGTTCACGCTGGAGACGGATTCCGGAGCGGAGTTCCCCATGCCGGAGGACGAAAGGCTGGTCGGAAACCTCACGACCTCACTGTGCGACTGCGACGCGATAAACAGCTTCCGCAGCTTCTGGCGGGAGGGGAAGATGGTCAGCGTGACTCTTTCCAGCGACGGGCTGATCAATTCGTTCCTGAGCAGTGCTGACCTGCTGAATTTCGCAGGACGTACCGCACGGCTTTCTCAGCAGGATATCCCGGCTCTGTCGGTGCACCTGCGGGAGCGCTCTGTCGAGGGCAGCCGGGACGATATCTCGGTCGCGGTGATACGCGCTGACAGATGATAATGTATATTTTACCCGCCCGGAACGATATTCGGGCGGGTTTTCGCTTTGATTAGAGCATGAAAATTCAATTTTGTATGATTTGCAATAATTTGAATGCGAAAAAGTTCAAAGTTTGTTGCTTTGGGCAAAAAAATCCACGCTTGTGACAAAAATGCGCGGAATATCGCGCGGTTTTTTTACTGTAAAATGCTTGACTTTTGCCTATAATTATGTTATAATTTCATAATGTATCATAATGGATTTGTGCGCGAAAAAGCCTGTTTTTGACGTTTAAAATGCGCCAAACACCGGTTTTTTCCAGCAAGTCTGAGACCGGAATTTTGTTAAGGAGTGATAAAGCCGATGGTGAATGTAAAGCCCATACAGCTCGGAAAAACCACCCGAATGAGTTTTTCTAAAATCAATGAGGTAATCGACATGCCGAACCTCATAGGTATTCAGAAGGATTCCTACGAGTGGTTCCTGCAGGACGGTATCAAGGAAGTGTTCAGGGACGTTTCCCCGATCACTGACGCAAACGGCAAATATGAACTCTCGTTCATAAGCCACCGTTTCGACGACAAGATCAAGTATACCATTGAGGAGTGCAAGGAGCGCGACGCGACATATGCAGTCCCGATCCGCGTTACTGCCAGACTTCTGAACAAGGAGACCGGCTCCGTGATCGATAACGAGATCTATATGGGTGATCTGCCGCTCATGACTGACAGCGGTACATTCGTTATCAACGGCTCTGAGCGTGTTGTAGTATCTCAGCTCGTTCGTTCACCGGGCGTTTACTACGGTTTTGAGCACGACAAGACCGGTAAGAAGCTGTTTAAGGCGACTGTTATCCCGAACCGCGGCGCATGGCTCGAGTACGAGATGGACGCCAACGACGTGTTCTATGTACGCATTGATAAGAACAGAAAGATCCCAGTTACCACCTTCCTCCGCTCCATCGGTCTTTCCACCAATGCAGAGCTGACCGGAAAGTTCGGCGACGACCCCAGAATCACCTGCACCATCGAGAAGGACAGCACCCAGAACAAGGAAGAGGCTCTTCTCGAGGTCTACAAGAAGCTCCACCCCGGCGACATGGCTTCCGTGGAGTCCGCGCAGAATCAGCTCAACATGCTGTTCTTCGACGCCAAGAGATACGACCTCTCCAGATTCGGACGCTATAAGTATAATAAGAAGCTCGCTATTTCTGAGCGTATCTACGGCAAGAAGGCTGCCGAGGCAGTCATCGCGCCGCTGACCGGTGAGATCCTTGTCGACGAGGGCGAGGTAATCACAAAGGAGAAGGCTCTCGAGATCGAGAATGCCGGCGTTATCGACGTCACCGTCGTTCACCCCACACGCGAGGGCGCTACCGTAAAGGTATGCGGCAACGGCATGGTCGACATCAAGACCTACACCGGCGATATGGATGTTGAGTCCCTCGGCATCAACGAGCACGTGCGCTTCGCTGTCCTCCGCGATATCCTCGAGGAAGCAGCGGGCGACCAGGACACCCTGCGTATCCTCATCAAGGCGCGCGCAGAGGAGCTTATCCCCAAGCACATCACAATTGAAGATATATTCGCGACCGTAAGCTACTTCATCGACCTCTGCGAGGACGTCGGAAACGTGGACGATATCGACCACCTCGGCAACAGACGTATCCGCTGCGTAGGCGAGCTGCTCCAGAACCAGTTCCGCATAGGCTTCACACGTATGGAGAGAACCATTCGCGAGAAGATGGCGCTTTCCGGTCAGGATCAGGAGAAGGTAACTCCCGACTCCTTCGTTAACTGCCGTCAGGTTATTTCCGCGATGAGAGAGTTCTTCGGATCCTCTCCGCTGTCGCAGTTCATGGATCAGAACAACCCGCTGGCTGAGCTTACCCACAAGCGCCGTCTGTCCTCCCTTGGTCCGGGCGGTCTGTCCCGAGACAGAGCCGGATTCGAGGTCCGTGACGTACACTACTCCCACTACGGAAGAATGTGCCCGATCGAGACCCCTGAAGGTCCTAACATCGGTCTGATCTCCTACCTTGCTACTTTCGCAAGGATCAACGTTTACGGCTTCATCGAGGCTCCCTACAGACGCGTTGACAAGGCTACCGGCAAGGTCCTCGACGAGGTCGTTTATATGACCGCCGACGTTGAGGATAACTACGTTGTAGCTCAGGCGAACGAGCCCCTCGACGAGGAAGGCAGATTCGCCAGACCCCGCGTAAACGCACGCTGCCGCGACTCCATTCTTGAAATCGAGCGCGAGAAGGTCGACTTCATGGACGTATCGCCTAAGATGGTCGTTTCCGTCGCTACGGCTATGATCCCGTTCCTTGAGAACGACGACGCGAACCGTGCTCTGATGGGCGCGAACATGCAGCGTCAGGCGGTTCCGCTTATGGTTACCGACAATCCTATCGTCGGCACCGGTATGGAGTACAAGGCTGCGGTAGACTCCGGCATAGTTGTATGCACCAAGGAGGACGGTGTAGTTACAGAGGTTGACGCAGACAAGATCGTTGTTACAAACGACCTCGGTCAGGAGCGTATCTACAGACTTATCAAGTTCAAGCGCTCCAACCAGGGCAACTGCGTAAATCAGCGCCCGATCGTAAGCAAGGGCGAGCGTGTAAAGGCTGGCGACGTTATCGCTGACGGCCCCGCAACAAAGATGGGCGAGATCGCACTCGGCAAGAACGCCCTCATCGGCTTCATGACATGGGAAGGCTACAACTACGAGGACGCCGTACTCATCAACGAGAAGCTGGTTTACAATGATGTTTATACCTCTATTCATATAGAAGAATACGAGCTGGAATGCCGCGACACCAAGCTCGGTGCGGAAGAGATCACCCGCGATATCCCGAACCTCTCAGACGACGCTCTGAAGGATCTGGACGAGCGCGGTATCGTACGCATCGGCGCAGAGGTACACTCCGGCGATATCCTCGTCGGCAAGGTTTCCCCGAAGGGAGAGACCGAGCTGAACGCAGAGGAGAGACTGCTCCGCGCTATCTTCGGCGAGAAGGCGCGCGAGGTACGTGACAACTCCCTGAGAGTTGCGCACGGCGTAAGCGGTATCGTAGTTGACGTAAAGGTATTCGACCGCACCAACTGCGACGAGCTGTTCCCCGGAGTTAACGAGAAGGTCCGCGTTTATATCGCACAGAAGAGAAAGATCTCCGTCGGCGATAAGATGGCGGGTCGTCACGGTAACAAGGGTGTCGTTTCCAGAATTCTCCGTCAGGAGGATATGCCGTTCCTGCCGGACGGTACTCCGCTTGACATCGTGCTGAACCCTCTGGGCGTACCTTCCCGAATGAACATCGGACAGGTGCTCGAGGTACACCTCGGCTACGTAGCCAAGGCGCTCGGCTGGAAGATCGCAACACCGGTATTCGACGGCGCGCACGAGCAGGATATCCGCGAGCTGTACGACGCTGCAAGATCCATCAACAACGGCAAGGTAACAGAGGAAGCTGACCGCATATTCAACATGGGCAAGGCTGACGGCGACCGCAAGGAGCCTGAGCTGCTGGGTCTCAACTCCGCAGGCCTTGACTTCACAAAGCTGCCCCTCACCTCCGACTGCAAGACGCAGCTTACCGACGGCCGCACCGGCGAGAAGTTCGACGGTCCTGTAACCGTTGGTTATATGTACTACCTCAAGCTGCACCACCTGGTTGACGATAAGATCCACGCTCGTTCCACCGGTCCTTACTCCCTCGTTACACAGCAGCCTCTGGGCGGTAAGGCTCAGTTCGGCGGTCAGCGTTTCGGTGAGATGGAGGTTTGGGCTCTGGAGGCTTACGGCGCTGCTTACACGCTTCAGGAGATCCTGACCGTTAAGTCAGATGACCTTATCGGCCGTCAGAAGACCTACGAGGCTATCGTTAAGGGTGAGCCGGTTCCGAAGCCCGGCGTACCCGAGTCCTTTAAGGTAATGATCAGAGAGCTTCAGGGTCTCGGTCTGGACGTAAGAGTGCTTGACGAGAACGGCGAAGTTGTAGACCTCAGAAACGACGGCGACGAGGACGAGGACGACAACCGTTATCCCGCGGAGACCTTTGAGATGAACTACTCCAACGATGACGCAGAGCTTGAAAAGAGCGGCTACGGCATCATTGACGAGGAAGACCTGAAGGAGAACGGCTCTGACGACGACGATTTCTCAGATGATGGTTTCTCGGACGGAGAGCCTATTGACTTCGGCGAGGACGAGTGATCCTGCCGGGCTTTCCCGTAAAGAGTATACAGCCTGCCGGCGGCGCGCCCCTGCTCATGTGCAGGGGGGCTTCGCAGGCTTTGATAGAGAAATGAGGTAAATATATTGAATACGACATTTGAGTCAATGAAGATCGGACTTGCCTCTCCCGACCAGATCAGAGAATGGTCCTACGGCGAAGTGCTGCGTCCTGAAACCATAAATTACCGTACCCAGAAGCCGGAAAAGGAAGGTCTGTTCTGCGAGCGTATCTTTGGTCCGCAGAAGGACTGGGAGTGTAACTGCGGCAAGTACAAGCGCATTCGCTTCAGAGGAAAGGTCTGCGAGAAGTGCGGCGTTGAGGTAACACGCGCTAAGGTAAGACGCGAGCGTATGGGTCACATCGAGCTTGCGGCTCCGGTTTCCCATATCTGGTACTTCAAGGGTACCCCTTCCCGCATCGGTCAGATGCTGGATATCTCCCCCAAGCGCCTTGAGGAAGTTCTGTACTTCACAAAGTACATCGTTATCGACCCGGGCGAGGCCAAGGAACTGAGCAAGAATCAGCTCCTGGAGGAGAAGGAATATGCAAATTTCCGCACCAAGTACGGCAGCGACTTCAAGGCCGGTATGGGCGCGGAGGCTATAAAGGAGCTGCTCCAGGAGATCGACCTCGATAAGCTCTCCGCAGAGCTGAAGGAGGAACTCTCCGCAACACAGCAGGGTCAGAAGCGCGTCAAGCTGCTCAAGCGCCTTGACGTAGTCGAGGCATTCCTTCAGTCCCACAACCGTCCCGAGTGGATGATCATGGACGCTGTTCCGGTTATTCCTCCGGATATCCGCCCGATGGTACAGCTCGACGGCGGAAGATACGGCGTATCCGACCTTAACGATCTGTACCGCCGCGTGATCAACAGAAACAACCGTCTGAGAAAGCTCATCGAGATGCACTCCCCGGAGATCATCGTCAGAAACGAGAAGCGCATGCTCCAGGAAGCTGTAGACGCACTCATAGACAACGGCAGACACGGCAGAGCGTACACCGGTTCCAACAACCGCCCGCTCAAGTCCCTTTCCGACCTGTTAAAGGGTAAGCAGGGACGTTTCCGTCAGAACCTGCTCGGTAAGCGCGTCGACTACTCCGGACGTTCCGTTATCGTCGTTGGTCCTGAGCTGAAGATGGATCAGTGCGGTCTCCCGAAGGAGATGGCTCTCGAGCTGTTCAAGCCGTTCGTGCTCAACGACCTCGTTGAGAAGGGTTCCGCGCAGAACATCAAGCAGGCTAAGAAGATGGTAGAGCGCGCAGAGGATAAGGTCTGGGACTCCCTCGAGTGCGTTATCAAGGATCACCCCGTACTGCTCAACCGTGCGCCTACGCTGCACAGACTTGGTATCCAGGCGTTCTCGCCGGTACTCGTTGAGGGTCGTGCGATCAAGCTCCATCCGCTGTGCTGTACCGCATTCAACGCCGACTTCGACGGCGACCAGATGGCGGTTCATCTTCCCCTGTCCGCTGAGGCTCAGGAAGAGGCGCGCACACTCATGCTCGCTGCAAAGAACCTGTTAAAGCCGTCAGACGGACGTCCTGTTACCGTTCCTACCCAGGATATGGTACTTGGTTCCTACTATCTGACCCTTGATAAGCCCGGCGAAAAGGGCGAGGGCAAGGTATTCCGCGACGCTAACGAGGCTCTCATGGCTTACCAGGACGGCGTTATCTCCATTCACGCTGCGATCAAGGTAAGAGTTACAAAGGATCTCGGCGACACCAAGATCACAAAGCTCGTTCCCGCTACCGTTGGACGTATCATATTCAACGAACATATTCCTCAGGATCTCGGCTACGTTGACAGAACCGATCCGGAGCATCAGCTCGACTATGAGATATCGTTCAAGGTCGGCAAGAGCCAGCTCGGTAAGATCATCGACCGCTGCCTGAAGAATCACGGAACCGCTACTACCGCTCAGGTACTCGATAAGATCAAGGCAATGGGCTATAAGTACTCCACCAGATCCGGTATCACCGTTGCTGTCTGCGACGCGGATATTCCTCCGCAGAAGGCTCAGATCCTCGCAGACGCTGACGCTAAGATTGCAAAGCTGAACAAGCAGTTCAACCGCGGCTTTATTTCCGATACCGAGAGAAAGGCAGAGTTCATCAGCATCTGGAACCAGGCTACCGAAGATGTTGGTACCGCGCTGAACGACAACCTCGATAAGTACAACAACATCTACATGATGGCGGACTCCGGAGCGCGTGGTTCTAAGAACCAGATCCGTCAGCTCGCCGGAATGCGTGGACTTATCGCCAACACGTCCGGTGCGACCATCGAAATGCCAATCAGGGCTAACTACCGTGAAGGCCTTAACATTCTGGAATACTTCATTTCTTCCCGAGGCGCCCGTAAGGGACTTGCCGATACCGCGCTGAGAACCGCCGACTCTGGTTATCTGACCAGACGACTGGTAGACGTATCTCAGGAGGTCATCATTCGCGAGGACGACTGCGGAACTACAGACGGCATCGACGTTTACGAGATCCGCGAGGGCAATCAGCTCGTTGAGCCGCTTGCAGAGCGTCTCGTGGGCAGATACCTCTCCGAGGATTTCAAGGACGCTGACGGCAACGTACTCGTTTCCAGAGAAAAGCTGATGAACGATCAGGACGCAGCAAAGATCGTAGCTACCGGCGCCGAGAAGGTAAAGGTACGCTCCGTGCTTACCTGCGGTCTGAAGAACGGCGTTTGCGCTCACTGCTACGGCGCATCGCTGGCTAACGGTCAGCTCATCAATATCGGCGAGGCTGTTGGTATCATCGCGGCGCAGTCCATCGGTGAGCCGGGTACACAGCTTACAATGAGAACGTTCCATACCGGTGGTATCGCGTCCGCCGAGGATATCACACAGGGTCTTCCGCGAGTTGAGGAGCTTTTCGAGTCCCGCCGCCCGAAGAACGCTGCGATCATCACCAAGGTTTCCGGTAAGGTTCGCTACGAAGAGATCAAGAAGACAAGACACGCTATAATCACACAGAATGACGGCACCGAGGAAGCATACGCGGTCCCGTTCGGTTACAGACCTAAGGTATACGACGGTGATACCGTTATTGCCGGCGACGCACTGACAGAGGGCTCCATCAACCCGCACGACGTGCTCGAGGTAAAGGGCGAGGAAGCAGTTCAGAACTACATCATCGCCGAGGTACAGAAGGTTTACCGTTTACAGGGTGTTGATATCAACGATAAGCATATCGAAGTCATCGTACGCCAGATGATGCGTAAGATCCGCATCACTGACCCGGGCGACAGCTTCCTGCTTCCCGGCTCCATCATCGGCAAGAACGAGCTCACCGCCGTTTGCGAGGAGATCCAGGCAAGGATCGACGCAGGCGAGGTCGGACTCAGAATGCCTGAGAGCGAAGCGGTTCTGCTTGGTATCACTAAGGCTTCTCTGGCAACAGACAGCTTCCTGTCCGCGGCTTCCTTCCAGGAGACCACCAGAGTGCTTACAGACGCTGCTATCCGCGGCAAGATCGACCCGCTGCTCGGTCTGAAGGAGAACGTTATCATCGGTAAGCTCATTCCCGCTGGTACAGGTCTCTACGCTGAGGAGCGCGAGGCTGAGAAGGCTGCCGCCGCTGCCGCAGCAGCAGAGGCTGAATCAGCTCCCGAGGATAACGCTGGTTAAAATGCACAAAAATAAAAGCGTATAATTGATAAGTAACGGTGTTTGCTACAAAGTTTCGGCGAAATTCTGCGAAACTCTTGACAAACACCGTTCTTTGCTTTATAATTTATAATTGCGTGTGAGTATATTTTCGGACAGCTCCGGAAAAATATGATCGTGCGATAATTTATTGGAGGTGAAATAATGCCAACGTTTAATCAGCTTGTCCGCAAGGGACGCGAGGTTTCTGAAAAGAAATCCAAGGCTCCTGCACTCCAGAAGTCTATGAACACACTGCGCAAGCAGCAGGTAGACCAGTCTTCTCCCCAGAAGAGAGGCGTGTGCACAGCCGTTCGTACTCAGACCCCTAAGAAGCCGAACTCCGCGATGAGAAAGGTTGCCAGAGTTAAGCTTTCTAACGGTTATGAAGTTACAGCTTATATTCCCGGTATCGGACACAAACTGCAGGAACACTCCGTTGTTCTGATCCGTGGCGGCCGTGTTAAGGACCTTCCTGGTGTGCGTTACCACATCATCAGAGGTACACTCGACGCTCAGGGTGTAGACAAGAGAATGCAGGGACGCTCCAAGTACGGTGCTAAGCGTCCGAAGGCTGGAAAGAAAGCGTAATTTCTGACTTATTGCTGTCAGACAAGGCATTATTTTTGATAGAGCCTCTGTTTGGACGGCGGAAGGTCAAGCCACACTATGTAAAGTATGGCTCTTATGCTTTCGAGTACCTATGATTTTCATTTCGTATGAAGGAGGGAAGTAAAGTGCCAAGAAGAGGTAATGTTCCGAAGCGTGAAGTTCTTCCGGATCCTGTGTACGGCTCTGAGCTCGTAACAAGACTGGTAAACAATATCATGCTCGACGGAAAGAAGGGCGTAGCCCAGAAGATCGTTTACGGCGCATTTGAGATCGTTGCTGAGAAGACCGGCAAGGACGCTCTGGAAGCTTTCGAGGAGGCAATGGAGAACATCATGCCGCAGCTCGAGGTTAAGGCTCGCCGTGTCGGCGGTGCAACCTACCAGGTTCCTATGGAGGTTCGCCCCGAGAGAAGACGCACACTCGGTCTGAGATGGATCACCACCTACAGCCGTGCGCGTAACGAAAAGACAATGAAGGAAAGACTTGCAAACGAGATCCTTGACGCACTCAATAATCAGGGCGGCGCTTGCAAGAAGCGTGACGATACTCATAAGATGGCTGAAGCTAACAAGGCTTTCGCACATTATAAGTGGTAATCAGAAACAGATGAGTTATCCGGGGGCAAAACCCCGGGTAATTCCAGAATTACGGAGGAATTTATGAAAAGAGACGTATCTCTCGAAATGACCCGTAATATTGGTATCATGGCGCACATCGACGCAGGTAAGACAACCACCACCGAGCGTATCCTGTTCTATACTGGTGTAAACCACAAGATCGGTGAAACTCACGATGGTACTGCTACGATGGACTGGATGGCTCAGGAGCAGGAGAGAGGTATCACAATCACCTCCGCTGCGACCACAGCCTTCTGGAAGGGTCACAGAATCAATATTATCGACACCCCTGGTCACGTTGACTTCACCGTTGAAGTTCAGCGTTCCCTGAGAGTGCTTGACGGTTCCGTAACTGTTTTCTGTGCAAAGGGCGGCGTAGAGCCTCAGTCAGAAACAGTATGGCGTCAGGCAGATGAATACCATGTACCCAGAATGGCTTATGTCAACAAGATGGATATCATGGGCGCAGACTTCTACAATGTTGTTCAGATGATGCACGACAGACTCAAGTGCAACGCTGTTCCGATTCAGCTCCCTATCGGCGCTGAGGCTGATTTCAAGGGAATCATCGATCTCATTGAGATGAATGCAGACGTTTATTACGATGATATGGGCAAGGATATGCGTGTAGAAGAGATCCCTGCCGATATGCTGGATAAGGCTAAGGAGTACAGAAAGAACCTTCTCGAGAAGGTTGCAGAGCTCGACGACGAGCTGATGGAGAGATACTTCGAGACCGAGGGTGAGGACTTCACCACTGAGGAGATCAAGGCTGCCATCAGAAAGGGCACCATCGAGAACAAGTTCGTTCCCGTTACCTGCGGTACTTCTTACAGAAACAAGGGCGTACAGAAGCTCCTCGACGCTGTAGTTGACTACATGCCGTCTCCTCTCGATATCCCCTCTATCAAGGGTATCGACCCCGAGACCGGCGAGGAAGTTGAGAGACACGCTGGCGACGATCAGCCGTTCTCCGCTCTTGCATTCAAGATCGCTACCGACCAGTTCGTTGGTAAGCTCTGCTTCTTCAGAGTTTACTCCGGTTACGTTGAGGCTGGTACAACAGTTCTTAACGCAACAAAGGACAAGAACGAGCGTATGGGTCGTATCCTTCAGATGCACTCCAACCACAGACAGGATATCGACGCATGCCCGTGCGGTGATATCGCAGCCGTAGTTGGTACAAAGTACACCACCACTGGTGATACTCTCTGCGATGAGAACCACCCTGTAATCCTCGAGTCCATGGAGTTCCCGGAGCCGGTTATCGACCTGGCTATCGAGCCCAAGACCAAGGCAGGTCAGGAAAAGATGGCTATCGCACTCGCAAAGCTTGCTGAAGAAGACCCGACCTTCAAGACCTGGACAAACCAGGAAACCGGCCAGACGATCATCGCTGGTATGGGTGAGCTTCACCTCGATATCATCGTTGACAGACTGCTCCGTGAGTTCAAGGTTGAGGCTAACGTAGGCGCTCCGCAGGTTGCTTATAAGGAGACCATCACCGGCAATGCCGATGTTGATATGAAGTATAAGCGCCAGTCCGGTGGTTCTGGTCAGTACGGTCACGTTAAGATCAGAGTTGAGCCGAACGAGTCCGGTAAGGGTTATGAGTTCAGCAACGACGTTGTCGGCGGCTCTATCCCGAAGGAGTTCATTCCCGCCGTTGACGCAGGTATCCAGGGCGCTCTTAACGCCGGTGTCCTCGCAGGCTATCCTGTAGTAGACATCAAGGTTTCCCTGTACGACGGTTCTTATCATGAAGTCGACTCTTCTGAAATGGCGTTCAAGATCGCTGGTTCTATGGCTATCAAGGAAGCCCTCAGACAGACTCGTTCGAACCCCCCAGCCGGGCCCACTCCGTAATCCTCGAGCCGATCATGCGTGTTGACGTTGTCGTTCCTGATGATTACATCGGTAACGTAATCGGCGACCTCAACTCCAGACGTGGACAGATCCAGAACCAGGAGACCAGAAATGGTTCCGTTCAGGTTACTGCTTTTGTTCCGCTTTCTGAGATGTTCGGTTACTCCAATGACCTTCGTTCCAAGACCCAGGGCCGCGGCCAGTATGTAATGCAGCCGAGCCACTACATCGAGGTTCCGAAGTCCATTTCCGAGGCTATCATGAGCAAGCGCAAGCAGAACGGCTAATTCCGACTGCAAATTGCACTCTCAGCGCATTTTTTCTGTGAAACTACTTGATTTTTTCGCGGAAAGATGTTACAATATTATTACTGAAATTACGGCGTCCCCCGCCCAATGGGGGACACCAGATATCACCTATTAAGGAGGAAATACCAATGGCAAAGGAACATTATAATTCCACTAAGCCCCACGTAAACATCGGCACCATCGGTCACGTAGACCACGGCAAGACCACTACTACTGCAGCTATCACAAAGTGGCTGTCCCTTCAGGGCAAGGCTAAGTTCGAAGCTTACGATCAGATCGATAAGGCTCCGGAGGAGAGAGAGCGTGGTATCACAATCAATACCGCTCACGTTGAGTATGAGACTGAGAAGCGTCACTACGCTCACGTTGACTGCCCCGGCCATGCTGACTATATCAAGAACATGATCACCGGTGCTGCTCAGATGGACGGCGCTATCCTCGTTGTTGCTGGTACTGATGGTCCTATGGCTCAGACCAAGGAGCACATCCTTCTGGCTCGCCAGGTAGGCGTTCCTGCAATCGTTGTATTCATCAACAAGTGCGACGACGTTGACGATCCTGAGCTGCTCGACCTCGTAGAGATGGATATCCGTGACGTTCTGACTCAGAACGACTTCCCCGGCGATGAGGTTCCCGTTATCCGTGGTTCCGCTAAGGTTGCTCTGGATTGCACTTCTACTGATCCGAACGCTCCCGAGTATGCTTGCATCAAGGAGCTCATGGACGCTGTTGACGAGTACATTCCTGCTCCTGAGCGTGATGAGAACAAGCCGTTCCTGATGCCTGTTGAGGATACTATGACCATCACTGGCCGTGGTACCGTTGCAACTGGTAGAGTTGAGCGTGGCGTTGTTAAGGTTAACGATACCGTTGAGATCACCGGTCTGACCGAGGAGCCCAAGTCCACTGTTGTTACTGGTCTTGAGATGTTCAGAAAGACCCTGGACGAGGCAGTTGCTGGTTATAACATCGGCGCTCTGCTCCGTGGTATCAACCGTACCGATATCGAGCGTGGTCAGGTTCTCTGCAAGCCCGGTTCCATCCACCCGCACACCAAGTTCACTGGTCAGGTTTACGTTCTTAAGAAGGAAGAGGGCGGCCGTCATACTCCGTTCGTTTCCAACTACCGTCCGCAGTTCTTCTTCAGAACTACCGACGTTACCGGCGTAATCACCCTGCCTGCTGACAAGGAAATGTGCATGCCTGGCGATAACGTAGTTATGGACGTTGAGCTCATCACTCCTATCGCAATCGAAGAGGGTCTGCGTTTCGCTATCCGTGAGGGTGGCAGAACTGTAGGTTCCGGCGTTGTTACCAAGATCAACGGCTAATTCCCGCTGAACTGGAAACACTCCACTTCAATAATAAGACCGCTTCCCGTAAGGGGAGCGGTTTTTGTGTTATGCGGTTATTTGTTCATCTTCGGATTTTCTGTTCTGCCTAGAATATAGTCAACTGAGACGTTGTAGAAGTCTGCAAGGCGTACCAGGGTCTGGGTGGGGATATCACGCTCGCCGGTTTCATAATAAGAGTATGCACGTTGTCCACAGAAGATTTTCTCTGCGACTTGTTTCTGTGTCAATAGTTCGCTTTCCCTTAGATATTTCAACTTATACATATTATTAACCTCCTAATGTCGAAGAATTAATAATATTATATTCTAGAACAAAATGGGCTATTGACATATTGACCATTTTGTGCTATACTGTAATTAAAACATAAGGGAGATGTAATTTATGTATTGTAAATATTGTGGTAAGCCCCTTTCTGATGGTGCGAGATTTTGCGGTTTTTGTGGGAAAGATCAAACAGAAAAAATAGTTGATAATTCAACTGTAACTTCATCTGTGACAGTTGACAAACAATTTATTCCAGAGTTTGAAGTTCCAAATGCTAAGTTTTTTTCTATTATTGCTTTAGCTATGCAAATCGGAATAATTGCTTTATCATTTACACCTTTACTAACATTGAGTTTAGGCAATGATTATATTGGTTACAGTCAGTCATTTACTGTTTTTGATTTGTTTAAAAAGTCAGATATCCTTGAGCATGTAGGCTATTTACTACAAAGTGAGTACTCCAGAAACGCTGTTGATTCTATCAATGGAGTTGCAATTTTTATAGGGATTCTTATTTGCGCATTGATTGCATGGTGTGTTATTTATTTTCTATATAACCTATCCACATATACATTTAGGAGTGGACAAAGTACTAAAGTACATTTTGGGTATGTCTACTCAGTATATTCCTCAGCTTCGTGTATTGCGCTTAGTATTGGAATTATTATTTTTAATATAGTTTTTTCTTCTTGGTTTGGGCATTATGTTGACGTTTCTATTTCTCCTACTTCAATAATAATCTTTATTTTAAGTGTCGGTCAATTTGTACTTAATAGAATTTATTTATCTGAATAATAAAAACTCCCCCGGCAAAATCCGGGGGAGTAAACTATGTACGAATCAATTACAGCAGGCTCTTATAAAGCTCTGTGATCTCCTCAACGGAGGTATCGCGCGGATTGCCAGGTCTGCAAGCGTCGTCGTAAGCGGACTGAGCGAGGAACGGAATATCCTCGGGCTTTACGATATCCTTGAGGTTAGCGGGGATACCTACGTCATGGGACAGCTGCTTTACTGCGTCAACGGCTGCCTTTCTGTACTCTTCCTGGGACATCTTCTCGGTGCCCTCAACGCCCATAGCCTTTGCGATATCGCGGTACTTCTCGCCGGTGCAGGGAGCGTTGTACTCCATAACGGTCGGCAGGATTATCGCGTTAGCAACGCCGTGGGGAGTATCATAAAGCGCACCAAGCGGGTGAGCCATGGAGTGAACGATACCAAGACCTACGTTAGAGAAGCCCATACCTGCAACGTACTGACCGAGCGCCATTCCCTCGCGTCCCTCGGGAGTGTTTGCAACTGCGCCGCGGAGCGATCTGGAGATGATCTCGATAGCCTTGAGGTGGAACATATCGGAAAGTTCCCATGCCGCCTTTGTGATGTAGCCCTCGATCGCGTGGGTCAGGGCGTCCATGCCGGTGGCTGCGGTCAGACCCTTGGGCATTGAAGCCATCATTTCAGGGTCAACGACTGCAACGACAGGAATGTCGTGCGGGTCAACGCAAACCATCTTGCGATTCTTCTCAACATCTGTGATAACGTAGTTGATAGTAACCTCGGCAGCGGTACCAGCTGTGGTAGGAACTGCGATTATCGGCACTGCCGGCTTCTTTGTGGGAGCTACGCCCTCCAGGGAGCGTACATCAGCGAACTCAGGGTTGTTGATGATGATACCGATAGCCTTTGCGGTATCCATGGAAGAACCGCCGCCGATAGCTATAAGGTAATCAGCGCCGCTCTTCTTGAACGCTGCAACGCCGGACTGAACGTTTTCGATCGTGGGGTTCGGCTTGATATTATCGTAAACCTCGTAAGCAAGACCGTCTTTATCCAGCACGTCGAGTACCTTCTTGGTAACGCCGAACTTGATGAGGTCGGGGTCGGAGCATACGAATGCCTTCTTGAATGCTCTGTTCTTCGCTTCTACAGCGATGTTGGCGATTGCCCCTGCGCCATGATAAGACGTCTCGTTGAGTACAAATCTGTTTACCATGATAATTTTTCCTTTCTCCGTGGAGATTCGTATATCTGAACAGCTTATGCTGTTTCAGCCTTATTTGAGGTTCTTGACCTCAACGCTTGCTTCGTCAACAAGTACCTTAAGGCTTTCAAGCACTTCAACGTTCTTCTGTATTTCAGAATTGCAGTTCTTGAGCTGCGCGTTGATGCCTGTGATGGCTTTCTTGATCTCGTTCAGGGTATTTTCTACCTCGTTAGCCTGCTTGGTGTTCTTGTCAGCGAGAGTACGTACTTCCTGCGCGATAACATTGAAGCCTGCACCTGCCGCGCCTGCACGCTTAGCCTCGATGGAAGCGTTGAATCCGATAAGCGTGAGCTGTGTGGAGGCGTTCTCGATAGCCTTAACAATGCCGTCGGTGCTTTCGACCGCCTTAGTGGAGGAAGCGGCGGATTCCTTGATAGCTCCAAAAACATTTTCAAGATCCTGGATATTCGCGACTACATCGCCCATGCGGCTGTCGATCTCACCGAACTTCTGGTCAACTGCCTTGACGGTATTTTCCTTGTTCTTCTGGCTTTCGATGGCGACAAGTCGCTCATATCCTACCTCGGACAGGGAGTTCGCCATCTGCCACAGCAGGTTCGCCGCAGCCTCTATCTGGCGCTTGGGGACGATCTTTACCTTTTTCAGAGCTGCTATGTATTCGTCCTGGTCGATCCCGAGTTCATCAGCGATCTTGCGGAACTTGGCCTCGTCTGGAGCCTCCGGCAGTACCTGACCGCCGATAAGGGAGCCGATGTGCTTGCCGTTTACGATGACCGGAGCCGCAAAGTCCATCAGACCGTTAGAGCAGTAGTATACGGAAGGCTTACCGGTGCGGCTTGCCTCCTCACCGCCCTTGAGGTCGCAGCGGTTGCACTGCTCTGCGCCTACGCGCGACTTACGGGTAAGCTTCATGCAGAAATCTGTGAAGTTGCTGCCTTCGGTGACAGGACCGTTTTCGTCGGTCGCAAGAGCAGCCATGCCTGTAGCTGCTGCAAATGCGTCCTGTAAGTTCTGAAGAGTACGTCTGTCAATGACGTCAAGTAAGGTGATGTTCTCAATATCCATAGTGAGTTCTCCTTTTTATTTGATGAAAGCTGAAAAACAGTTCTCACTTTTGTTTACCTATATTATACAATATCTCCACAAATAAATCAAGGGGTTTTCTGTAAAATCAAGCAAAGCCTATCTAATTTAAGATGAAAATTTTGTGAATAATTCACATATAACGAATAAGTGAAGCCATAAATCGGACAAGTGCGGCATATATATCATATAAGAAAGAAAAGGGTAAGAAAGAAAAGGGTGATGACATGCGCAGAAAGAAAAACCGCTCCAGGCTGCTGCCATTCGGAGCCGGGCTGGCGGCGGGGTACCTTCTGACCATCGGCGTTGCGACGGCGGGAGCGCTGGTGATGTGGCTGAC
>OAWP01000982.1_pt1 | contig 20239 bp, 17 predicted proteins | sample 1517081 | NCBI WGS metagenome assembly OAWP01 (sample SAMEA2580167, study PRJEB22360) | human gut metagenome | biome: human gut; feature: human-associated habitat; material: faeces | place: Denmark | collected 2008/2010 | reverse complement strand
AGCCGCTGAAGAAGCGCAGGGTGAGGCCCGGGACAAGTTGATCGCCGAAGTGGACGCCGCGCGCACGAAGGAAATCGGCGTATTGGCTGCGGCGCTTGATGACGCCAGGGACAATGACGCGGCGGTTCAGTCCGTGCGGCGCCTCATGTTTATTGAAAAGATGCGCGCGGAACTCGCGGGCAGTGATGTACGTAAGGAATTCTGATCATGGGGCTCATGCAGATTGCCGAACCGGGTTTGTCCGCGGCGCCGCACGAGGAGCGGCTTGCGGTCGGTATTGACCTCGGCACCACTAATTCCCTTGTGGCAAGCGTCGTAAGCGGCGCAGCCGAAGTGATCCGCGACGATGAGGGGCGGGCGCTTCTGCCTTCAATTGTCCGGTATCTCGCCGACGGCACCCTGCACACGGGCTGGCAGGCCGCGGTCGAGCAGGCCGACGATCCCTTAAACACCATCAGTTCAGCTAAGCGCCTGATCGGCCGGGGGCTTAAAGACATCGCCGGGAACATCACGCTTCCCTACCGCTTTGTGCCGGGCGAAGGGATGGTGAAAATTGAAACCGCGGCGGGCGTGAAAACCCCCGTGGAAGTCTCATCTGAAGTTTTAAAGGCCCTGAAAGCGCGCGCTGAAGCGCGCCTCGGCGGGGAGCTTGTGGGGGCCGTGATTACGGTGCCCGCGTACTTTGACGACGCGCAGCGCCAGGCCACCAAGGACGCGGCGCGTCTGGCGGGGCTTAACGTTCTGCGGCTTTTGAATGAACCGACGGCTGCGGCGCTCGCCTACGGGCTTGATAACGCCGCGGAAGGCCTTTATCTCATCTATGACCTCGGGGGCGGCACCTTTGACGTGTCGCTGCTGGAACTCACCAAGGGTGTTTTTGAAGTGCTCGCCACGGGCGGCAACTCCGCCTTGGGGGGCGATGACTTCGATCACCGCGTCGTCTGCTGGGCGCTTGAAGGCGTTGCCGGTCAGGGCGAGGGGATTCTCACGCCCAAAGACAAACGCAGGCTCACGCTCGCGGCGAGAAAAGCGCGCGAAGCGCTCACCGACACCGATGCGGTGGTTTTAAAGCTCGAACTCTCCGACGGCCGCACAATTGAAAAAATGCTCGCCCGCGCGGCTTTTGACGACATGGTCTTTCCGCTTGTGCAAAAGACAACGGACGCCGTGGGAAACGTTTTAAAGGATGCCAAAAAAAGCGCCGCCGATATTAAGGGCGTGGTGCTTGTGGGGGGCGCAACGCGCATGCCCTGCGTGCGCAAGGCCGTTGATGCGTATTTCGGAAAGGCGCCGCTTTGCAACATCGACCCGGACCAGGTGGTGGCCGTGGGCGCAGCGATGCAGGCCAATAAGCTTGCCGGTAACGTTGCCGAAGGCGACGACTGGCTGCTTCTGGACGTCACGCCGTTGTCCCTGGGGCTGGAAACCATGGGCGGGCTCGTTGAAAAAGTCATTCCCAGAAACACCGCGATACCGGTGGCGATGGCGCAGGACTTCACGACCTTTAAGGACGGGCAGACTGCGATGGCCATTCATGTGGTGCAGGGCGAACGCGAAGTGGTGGACGCCTGCCGGTCGCTTGCGCGCTTTGAATTGCGCGGGATCCCGCCGCTGGCAGCCGGTGCTGCCCGCATCCGCGTGACCTTTCAGATTGACGCCGACGGCCTTTTGTCGGTCTCAGCCCGCGAGCAGCACACCGGGGTGGAAAGTTCCATCACCGTGAAACCGAGTTACGGGTTAAGTGACGAGGATATCGTGCGGATGCTTAAAGACGGGTCGAGCTCGGCTGAAAGCGACATGCACGAGAGGGAACTGCGTGAAAACCGCGTGGAAGCCGACCGTCTCATCGAATCCACGGATTCGGCCCTGGCTCAGGACGGAGACCTTTTGGATGACGCCGAGCGCCGCACGATTGATGCAGCTGAAGCGGCACTTAAAAAGACCGCTTCAGGGACGGACGCCGCCGCCATTAAAAAGGCGCTTGATGAGCTCACACGCGTCACGGGCGACTTTGCCGCACGGCGCATGGACCGCTCGATCCGTCAGGCCCTGGCCGGCCAAAGCTTAAGTGACATCAAGATTTAAAAACACAAATTATCAGGGGATTAACCATGCCTTTTGTAACGATTCTTCCGAACGAAAAACTCTGCCCGCAGGGCGCCAAAATTGAAGTCAAAACGGGTGAAAAGCTCGCGCAGAGCCTCAATAAGGCGGGCATCAATCTGCCGCACGCCTGCGAGTACAACTGCGCCTGCGCGACCTGCCACGTGATTGTGAAGGAGGGGTTTGAGAGCCTCGGTGAGCCCTCCGACGACGAGTACGATCAGCTCGACAACGCCTTCGGCGCCACAAGCGAATCGCGCCTTGCCTGCCAGACCGTGATGGGCGACAAAGACATCACCATCGAGATTCCGAAAAATAACCGCAATCTCGTCAACGAATAAGCCGTTTTCGGCCGCTGCCGGTGTTTTTCGTGAGCACCGGCTTTTTTCTTTTTGCCTGGGAGAGAAAATCATGGGACTCAAATGGACCGACAGCCGCGCCATTGCCGAAGAGCTTTACGACAATGAGCCGGACCTAGACCCGACAACGCTCAGAATGACGGAACTGCACGCCAAAATTCTGGCGCTTCCGGATTTTGACGATGACCCGCAGGCTTCCAGTGAAGCGCGCCTTGAGGCTATCCTTCAGATTTGGATTGACGAGCGCGACTGACCGCGGGCAAAACTCCTAGGAGCTTAAGGTCCGCATAATTCTCCTAGTGATTTCCCCAGTAGGGACGCCCTTTTTTGTTATGGCTTTAAGTTTCGCATAAGCTCATAATGCGCCCTGCAGAATAAAAGAGAAATCCCCCGATTCAGGAGAAAAAGAAAATGCTGCGTACTGCTCTGATGACGTTGGCTGTAGTGAGCGCCGGCCTCATGGCTGTGAGCCAGGCTTCGGCCGCTGATAAGTTTCTGGCTGACCGCCATGTCGCAAAGGGGGTGAGCTGCGAGATGTGTCACGGTAAGGGCAATCCCGCCGAGCTTGATCCGCCCGACATCAATACCTGCACGAAGTGCCATCCGACGCAGGCTCTGGTGAATAAGACGAAAAACGTCAAGCCCCACAACCCGCACACCTCTCCGCACTACCAGGATAAGCTCGAGTGCACGAACTGCCACCTGGGCCACGAAAAGAGCGAAAACTTCTGCGCTCAGTGCCACGACTTTAAGTTCAATGTTCCGTAGTCTTTGCTGACTGCCGGATAAAAAAGAAGGGAGCCGCTAAAAAACGGTTCCCTTTTTTGTACCTGCGGATAAGAATCAGGCTGAAAGCGTGAGCACCACCGGTGCGTGATCGCTCGGCTTTTCGGTGGCTCTCGGGGCCGTATCGACCGCAACGTCTTTAATGCGCTGCGTCAGCGGCTCGGCAGCGAGCATCAGATCGATTCTCAGGCCGTGGTTCTTTTCAAAACCGCTTTGGCGGTAATCCCACCAGGAGTAGGTTTCGGGGTCGTGCAGTTCCAGGTTCCACGTGTCGGTGAGGCCGGCGGCAAGCAGTGTTTTTAACGCACTGCGCTCGGGTTCGCTCACCAAAATGTTGTCTTTCCAGCTCTCCGGATTCCAGACATCGGCGTCCGTGGGCGCAATGTTGTAGTCTCCGACAATCATGAGGGGATTGCCGGCAGCAATTTCAGCGCGCGTCCAGTGGGTCAGTGCCGAGAGCCAGTCAAGCTTATAGAGGTACTTGTCGCAACCCACGGCCTGGCCGTTGGGAACATAAACGCCCGCAAGCCGCACGAGGGCACCGTCCTTACCTGTGATTGTCGCGGCGATAAAGCGCTTCTGTTCGTCCGGATAATGCGGAATCCCCGTAACGACATCCTCGACTTTTGCGACGGTTTCGCGTCTGACGGCAAGCGCCACCCCGTTATAGGTCTTCTGCCCGAAGACATACGTATCGTACCCTGCGGCGTCAAATGCGTCGCGCGGAAAGAGGTCGTCCGTTGTTTTGATTTCCTGCATCGCGAGCACGTCGGTTCCGGAGGCTTGAAGCCACGCGCAGACCTGCGGGGCGCGCACTTTGATGCTGTTTACGTTCCAGGTGGCAATTTTCACGGTGTTGTGTTCTGTTGTTTGGTTTTGGGAAGAAGTCCGAGGACGGTGAGCGCCTCAACGGTCTCAAAGGTAAGAAGCCCGCGCCGTGCGCAGTCTTTGAGCTCTTCAGTATCCACGGCGTCAAAGCGTTCCACTTCGCCGTCGGTGTTTTGGGGCGTCACGTCTTCAGCGACCTCTGCGCGGTATGTGTATGTGATTTCCCGCATCCAGCCTTCCCTGACGCGCCGTTCAATCAACGTGACGGCACAGCCGGGGTGAAACTGACAGACCTCGGGCGTAAGTCCCGACTCTTCGGTGGTTTCCCGGATGAGCGCTTCCTGCACGGTTTCGCCCGCGGCAATCAGCCCGCTAGCGAGCGTATCGTAAAGCCCCGGATCAATTGCTTTATGTGCGCTTCTTTTGCCGAGCCAAAATTTTCCTGAAGGGGTGGAGGCAACCGCATAAACGCAGCGGGTTGTGAGCCCGAGAAACCGAAAAAGGCCGCGCTCGGCGTGCGCAATGACCGTTGCGTCGTCTTCGGCCAACACGTCAAGCGCTTCATTTCGCCACTGAAAAAACGCGTGACGCCGCCAGAGCGCTGCCGCGAGGTCAACCAAAAACGCGTCGGAAGCCGCGGGAAGCGTGAGCGTGAGGGTTTCTCCCTTCAGTGAAAAGGCGGATGCCAGAGGCTTTTCGAGCCTTTCGATAAAGGCGAGGTTTTCGCGCGTGACAAGGCCGGCTCTCTGCCCGTTAACCGACAGCAAAAGAGCCCCGGCGGGCCGGGGCTCTCGCGTCACGCCGTCAAACTGAACCGGCATGAATCGTCCTTTGCGGCTTACGCTTCAAGACGCAGCGTCGGGAAGAGCAGCACGTCGCGGATCGTGGAGGCGTTCGTTAAAAGCATCACGAAGCGGTCAATGCCGATACCGCAGCCCGCGGTCGGCGGCAGCCCGTACTCGAGCGCGCGGATAAAGTCCGCATCGTAGTACATGGCTTCATCGTCGCCGTGGGTCTTGGCGTCAGCCTGCGCCTGGAAGCGCCGCGCCTGATCTTCGGGGTCGTTGAGTTCGGAAAAGCCGTTGGCGGTCTCGCGCCCGTAGATAAAGAGTTCAAACCGTTCGGTAAGTTCCGGATGGGTGTCGGAAGCGCGGGCCAAAGGCGAAATCTCGACCGGGTAGTCGATGATGAACGTGGGCTCAATGAGCTTGGACTCTGCCACGGCTTCAAACAGCCCCATCACGAGCGCACCCATGCCGACCCAGTCGGGCTGGGGCTCTCCGAGGCGCTTAAGTTCTGCTCTGAGGAACGCCTCATCCGTGAGGTTTTCCGGCGTGTACTGCGGCGCGTACTTCATGATTGCCTGTTCGGGCGTGAGCCGCGCAAAGGGTTTCGAAAGATCAATTTCAGTGCCCTGGTAGTTGAGCACCATCGAGCCCGTTGCCTTCTGAGCCACGGTTCTCAGGAGGTTTTCCGTAAATTCCATCTGATCGCGGTACGTCCAGTAGGTGGCGTAAAACTCGATCGTCGTGAATTCCGGGTTGTGGCGCGTGTCGATGCCTTCGTTACGGAAGCACCGGTTGATTTCAAAGACGCGCTCAAAGCCGCCCACCACGAGGCGCTTGAGATAAAGCTCGGGGGCAATCCGCAGGAACAGGTCCATGTCAAGCGCGTTGTGATGCGTCACAAAGGGCTTGGCGTTGGCGCCGCCCGGGATGGGGTTGAGCATCGGCGTTTCCACTTCCATGAAGCGGTGCGCCTGCATGTATTCGCGGATCGAAGCCACAACCTTGGAGCGCGTTTCAAAGCGCGTGCGGCTTTCCGGATTGATGATGAGATCGGCGTAGCGCTGACGGCAGCACTGTTCCGGATCCTGCAGGCCCTTAAATTTATTGGGCAGCGGCCGGATACTCTTTGTGAGCAGCCGGATTTTGGTGACGTGCACCGAGAGCTCTCCGCGGTTGGTGCGGAAAAGGCGCCCTTGGGCGGCGACAATGTCCCCGAGGTCCATCGCCTTAAACTGCGCAAACGCCTCATCGCCCACTTCGCTCGGGGTGATGAAGTACTGCATGTCGCCTGTGAAGTCATGCATGGTCGCAAAGGCGGCTTTACCCATGACGCGCTTCAGCATCATGCGGCCGGAAACGGCGACTTCGGGCTTAAGTTCCTCGAGTTCTTCGCGGCTTTTGTCGCCAAACTTGGCGCGCAGGTCCCCGAAAAGGTCCTTGCGCACGAAATCGTTGGGGTAGGCGACACCGGCTTCACGCAGGCGTGCGAGCTTGGCACGGCGCTCGGCGATGATGTGGTTTTCATCCTCAGCCGCGGCTGCCGGGGCTTGATTCTTGTTGTTCTGTTCGGTCATTTTCTCTTTTTTCCGAAAAATTGTTGTGTCCGTTTGGGCCGTCCGGTTAAATGCCCTGCTTGAGGCTTGCCTCAATAAACTGATCCAGGTCGCCGTCCAGAACCGCACCGGTGTTGCCGATTTCAACGTTGGTCCGGAGATCCTTAACGCGGGACTGATCGAGAACGTAACTTCTGATCTGGTGTCCCCAGCCGATGTCGCTCTTACTTTCCTCAAGTTTTTCCTGTGCGGCCATGCGTTTTCTGAGTTCGGCTTCGTAAAGCTTGGCCTTTAACTGGCGCATGGCCTGCTCACGGTTGTTGTGCTGGCTGCGGTCATCCTGACAGACGGTGACGATACCGGTCGGAATATGGGTGATGCGCACCGCGGATTCCGTTTTCTGCACGTGCTGGCCGCCCGCACCGGAAGCGCGGAAGACGTCAACGCGAAGGTCCGCCGGATTAATCGTGATTTCAATGGAATCGTCGACCTCGGGGTAGACGTAGACGCTGGCAAAGGACGTGTGGCGGCGGGCGTTGGCGTCAAAGGGGCTTTTTCTCACCAGACGGTGAATGCCGGTTTCAGTTCTGAGCGTGCCGTAGGCCCATTCGCCCTCGATAAAGATCGTGCAGCCTTTGATCCCTGCGACGTCACCCTCAGTTTCTTCGGTGAGTTTGGCGGAAAACCCGGAGCGTTCGGCATACCTCAGATACATGCGCTCAAGCATCGAGGCCCAGTCCTGGGCTTCGGTGCCGCCTGCGCCCGCCTGAATTTCGAGGTAGCAGTTGGCGCTGTCCATCGGCTGATTGAACATGCGCTTGAATTCGAGCTTTTCAACGTCTTTTTCAAAGCCTTCGACTTCGGCGGCAACCGTTTCGGCGCCGGCCTCATCGTTGTCGGCCAGGCTCATCTCAAAGAGCTCTTTGGCGTCGGCAATGCCCGATGTGAGACGCTTGAAACTGCCGCACAGATCCTCAAGCGTTTTCTTTTCCTTGCTGATTTTCTGCGCGTGTTCCGGATTGTTCCAGAGATCCGGATTTTCCATTTCGCGGTTTACTTCTTCGAGTCGGCGCTCCTTGCGGTCGACGTCAAAGATACCCCCTAAGCTCAGCAAGACGGTGAGCTAAATCTTCACAGAGGTTCGTGATGTGGTTGATGCGTTCGGCTTCCATCATGTCCCTACAAATATGTATTCGTCAAACGGTCCGCACGGGCGGATTCACGCGTGAACCCGGCCTCTTTCAAAAAAGTGCTTTTCGTGCGGAGAAGCTATGAATTATAAGGGAGCAGGGCCGCTTACAAAAGCCCGCGGGGCGCGTTTTTCTTTCGAAAAATGAAAGCTTAAGCGCCTTCAGCGGCTTCAACGACGAGCTGCACGGTGCGCCGCCCCTGGAATTCATTGATTTCAGGGCGGTACGCCAGGCGTACCTTGGCCGGCAACGGTGTGTTTCTGCGGAAAAAAATCGCGTCAAAGCGCATGTCGCCGAGTTCGAGCAAAATCTTTAAGTGCGTTTCCTTCAAAACGCGCTGCGAAAGCACCGTAAAGTCATTGGCAAAAAGGGGCCTTTCAAAGCCCTGCCCCCAGATGCGCGCGCTGATCGCTTCCACCAGAGGAAACGTGATCTCTTCGGGACTTAACGCGCCGTCTACAAGCACCACGCGGTTAAAGACGGAGGCGTCGTACATTTCGGAGACTGCCTGCTCAAAAAGCGCGCTGAAGCGCCGCAGGTTTTCCTTGCGGATCGTAAGGCCCGCGGCCATGGCGTGGCCGCCGAAGCGCACGATGACGTCCGGGGCAATTTTGCTCACCCGATCCAGGGCATCTCTAAGGTGAATTCCCTCGATTGAGCGCCCCGACCCCTTGAGTTCTTCCTCGCCGTCACAGGCAAAGGCAATCACCGGACGGTGGATTTTTTCCTTGACGCGGCTTGCCACAAGTCCCACCACACCCTGATGCCAGCTCTCGTCAAAAAGCGTGACGGTGGCACGGCTGTGCCAGTCAAGCTGCGCGACGTATTCGCTCGCGTCGTTTTGCATGGTGTCTTCCAGACCGCGTCGCTCTTTGTTGAGTTCCTCAAGTTTTTCGGCGCAGAGCTGTGCGTGATCGGGGTTGTCGGTTAAAAGACATTCAATACCGACACCCATTTCCGTGAGGCGCCCTGCGGCGTTGATGCGCGGGGCGACCGCAAAGGCAATGTCGCGCGCCGAAGCCTTCTGCCAGTCGCGGCCCGCGACGGTAAAAAGCGCGGAAATGCCCGGGGCGGCAAGGCCCCGGCGGATGCGTCCGAGCCCCTGCGCCACAAGAATGCGGTTGTTTTTGTCGAGTCTCACGACATCAGCGACCGTCCCCAAGGCAACGAGGTCGCTTAACGCATCAAGCCTCGGCTGCGTTTCTGCGGTAAATACACCCCGGCGTCTCAGCTCCGCACGCAGCGCAAGAAGCACGTAGTACATCACACCACAGCCGGCAAGGGACTTACTCGGGAAGGTACTTGTTTTTACGTTGGGGTTCACGATGCAGGCAGCCTCGGGCAGCACATCCGCGGGCAGATGGTGGTCGGTGACCAAAACGTCGATTCCGAGCGCCTTGGCGTGCGCCACACCCTCAATGCTTGCTATGCCGTTATCAACCGTGATGATGAGATCGGGTTTCGGCGTGCGTTCCGCACACATGTCCACGATCTCGGGCGTAAGCCCGTAGCCGAGCTTAAAGCGGTCAGGGACGATGTAGTCGGCGGCAATCCCCATGAGGGTGAGCCCCTTCATCGCCACGGCGCAGGCCGTTGCCCCGTCACAGTCGTAGTCGGCAACGATGATGACGCGGCCCTTCTTTTCCCTGAGGTCGGCTAAAAGGCGGGCTGCTTTTTCGGTGCCCTCAAGCGCTGACGGAGGGAGCATCGCCTTCCAGTCTTCCCGCAGGTCTTCGTTTGAGGTGACCCCGCGGGCCGCGAGAGCCTGCGCGACGGGCCGCAGTACTCCGCCGTGCACCAGTGTTTCAAACGCCTGCTTGTCGTAAGGACGCAGCTGAAAAAGAGTGGTCATGATGAATTAATCCGGTTCGAAAAGCCAGGCTTCGGCAGTAAGCCCGCTGTTTCCCCTGAGGCGCTCCAAAAGGCTTAAGGCGCGTGCGGCGGCCCCGGGAAGTCTCACCGGAACCGACACCGTGTGCGTCATGCCGCAGGCAACAACAAGCGCCTGATCACAGTTTTTGATGCGGGAGGCGGCAGCAAGCGTTTCGATGTGCGTGACAAGCGCCGGAAGTTTTTCACTCCAGGTTTTCCAGTCGCGCGTGAGCCACGGCTCGTAAAGGTCCTCAAGCACGGCAATGCATTCGCCCGGAGGGGCATCCCCGGGCCAGGTCTCTGCGTCTTTGGCTTTTCCGGTGCGGTGGTTGAGAATCCCGGCTTCCTGAGCCCAGCCCAAAACAGCCGGGTCGTCGGTAAGGACGCTGCGGATTTTGGTGGGCGGATAAAAGCGCCCGCCGTGACCGCCCCCGTCAATCCAGGTGAAGTTGACTTGGGTACCGTCTGTTGTGATGCGGGCGCCGGCCAAGAGGCTGTTGATGGTTCTCACCGTTTCCTGCGCTTTCGGTAATGCGTCGGGCGCCGCATCAGAGCGCGCGGCCAGGGTGCAATCCCGGTTAATGACTCCTGCGCGCAGCACGGGCCAGGCGGCCGCTTCCACGCCCCAGTCCGTCTTGCGGGTGAGGTAAAACGTCTGATCCCAGCGCTGCAGCACAAAGCCCGCCTGATCAAGAGGCGCTCTGAGTAACTGCGCAAGGCTCTCGGCCGCGTCATTTGTGATGCGGCCGTCCAGGTCCGTAAGTGCCGTGCCGTCATCGTGAGCAAAGTGCATGCGCCAGATTTCGCCCGAAAGTTCCGGCCCCTGATCCATAAGCCAGGCGTAGGGAGCTGAGGCAAACGGCAGGGGCTTTCGCGTAAGCACCCGCCAGAGCCACGCCAGATGCACACTTGCTGCCGCAGGGCCGGCAGTGAGCACCTGCGTGACGGCGTCGCCCGCCGCAGCGCGTGTGATGCGTCCCGCAACGGCAAGCGTTTCGGCTGAGAGAAAGGGGCGCGCCGCTTCAGGCAGCAGCAAGCCCGGAATCAGAAAATAAACCTGGGTCATTAAAGGAAAGCCAAACAAAATCCGGCGTTTTTTGTTTTTCTTGCGCCGGATTGCGTTAAGTCGTTGTCAGGTGGGCTTCAGAGCCGCTCGCCCGAATCCATCACCACACGCATCAGATCGGCAACGGTGCCGGAGGCTGTTTTATCCATAATGGAGGCGCGGTGGGCTTCCACCGTCTTAATGGAGATACCGAGGTCATCGGCAATCTGCTTGTTAAGGCGCCCGGCAACGATGCGCTCCAGAACCTGACGTTCGCGCGGCGTGAGTTTGGCAAGTTTCTGGCGCCCCGCGGCTTCCCGCTCGTTGAGACTGCGTCTGCGGCGTGCTTCACCGAGCATTTTTTCCACGAGCTGCCTCAGAGCCGCATGGTCAAAGGGTTTTTCAATGAAGTCGACGGCACCCTTTTTCAGGGCGTTGACGGCCATCTGCACGTCGCCGTAGGCCGTGAGAATGATGATCGGAAGGTCTGCCTTGCGGGCAATGAGGTGTCCCTGGACTTCCAGTCCGCTCATGCCGCTCATGCGCACATCAAGCAGCAGCACGGCAATGGCCTGCGGATCGTACTTTGCGATAAAGCTTTCGCCGCTGTCGAAAATCTCCACCTTGTAGTTGCCGGCTTCCAGAAGCCAGCGCACGGAATTGCAGACGGCCTCATCGTCGTCGACAACGTAAACAGTGCCCAAAGGCTGCTGCGGCTCGGTGAAGTAATCCGGGAAAGCCATAAATCAAACTCCTGGAACAATAGCAATCGGTCGTGTTTCTTATTGTACCGCACCGAGGGTTTACGCGTAAGGGTTAGTTTTTATTAGAAACGGTTCGCGGGCTGTATCCGGCGACACAAAACGTGACGGTTGCGCTGAATTGTCCTTCGGAAAGAGCGGTCAGTGAGAGGCGTCCTCTGCAGGCCTCCAAAATGCGCCGCACGACAATGAGTCCCGTGCCGCTGCCGCCTTTTTTGCGGTTTGCGGCCGCAGGTCCCTGCGCGGCGGTGAACGCCTCGTCTGCGTCCGCAACGGGGTTGGTGAGCGTGAAAACGAGGGTGTCCCCCGAGACCGTGACGGCTGCGCGGGCTTTACTGCTGCCCGTGTCAGAAGCGGCTTCTGCGGCGTTTTTCAGTAGATTAAAAAGGAGCTCTTCCAAAAGGACCGGGTCGCAGACAACGTTCGTACCGCAAAGGCCTTCGGCCGGACAGGAAAAGGCCGGAAAAAGGGTCTGCACGCGGGTAAGCCCCGCCTTAAACGCCTCTGAAAAAAGGGCACGGCCTGCAGCCGTTGTCTGCGCGCGGGTGAGTGCCCGGAGGGCCTTGGCGGTGCCGAGCGCTTTTTCTGTCTGCGACTTAATTTTGGCGAGTCCTTCTTCGAGCTTTTCGGGGGTAAGGCGCCCGCCGTGAAGGAGTTCCAGGAGAGCCGCCGCGTAATTGTCGCCAGCCGTCACCGGCTGCATGAGCTGATGCGCGAGAAACTGAGCCTCTGGGGTGTCCGTTTCGTTGTGTCCTGTTGCCATGGTTTCCAATCTGCGCCCGCGTTTGCCAAAATTCGCTCTGTTGAGACGGTTAAACACCGCCCCGCAGAGGATTTAAAAGATGAATCAGAACGATCTTAAACGCAAAACCGCCCTTGCGGCGCTTGACTATGTCACTGACGGCGAAGTGCTTGGCGTCGGTACCGGTTCCACGGTGGATTTTTTTATTGATGCTCTCAAAGAAGCCGGGAAAAAGCCGTCCGCCTGTGTGTCAAGTTCCGAGCGCTCCCGCAAAAAACTGGAAGCCCTGGGCTTTAAGGTGATTGACCTCAATACGCTCGAAGACCGCATTTCGGTGTACGTGGACGGGGCCGATGAAATCAACGCGGACTTTGAAATGATCAAGGGGGGCGGCGGCGCGCTCACCCGTGAAAAGATCGTGGCCGCGGCTTCCGACACTTTTGTCTGCATTGCTGACGCAAGTAAAAAAGTCGATGTGCTCGGGCGTTTTCCCTTGCCCGTTGAAGTCATCCCGATGGCTGCCCGCCTTTTAACCCGGGAACTTGCCGCCCTAGGCGGGCGCCCGGTGCTCCGGGACTTTGTGACTGATAACGGCTGCCGGATTCTCGATGTGCACGGGCTCTCGATTAAGGACGCCAAGGCGCTTGAAGACAAGATTAATTCGATGGCGGGCGTCGTGACGGTCGGGCTTTTCGCCCGGAGAGGGGCGGATGTGCTGTTGCTCGGAACGGAAGAGGGCGTGAAGACCTTCAAGGCCCGTTAAGCGCATAGACAAAAAAGCCGGCTAGACGCCTTTGTCGAGTCTTCGCCGGCTTTTGCTTTGGAGGGAAGCGGAATTATTCAGGCTTCTTTTCTTCCACAGGCACATGATTGGGGACGGCTTCCACGCCCTCGCCGAAGAAGTAGCGTTCGCACTGCTCCATCAGATGCTTGCGGATCTTGGGGTCGGCGCAGTTCAGACCGTACTCATTGATCATCATCGTCTGCAGCTTCTTCCAGTCTTCCCAGGCTTCTTTGCTGACTTCAGCCCAGATGCGCTTGCCGAGTTCGCCCGGAACCGGCGGAAAATCGAGCCCTTCGGCGTCTTTGTTGAGTTTGATGCAGTGCACGGTGCGTGCCATGGTCGTTATTCCTTAAAGTTGCTTGATAAAAATCTGTGAGCGCCGGTTCCAGTTGTACATGCGCTGCTTTTCAATCGGAAGGCTCTCGAGGTCCGCAGCCTCAAACCCGTGATTGATAAACCAGTGCGATGTACGCGTGGTGAGCACAAAAAGCCGCGTGAGCCCGAGTTCGCGGGCACGCTGCTCGATGCGGCGCAAAAGCCTGTCGCCGTCGCCGCTGCCCTGATAGGCCGGATGCACGGCAAAGGCGGCCATTTCCCCGATTTTAGCTTCCTGATAGGGATAGAGGGCGGCTGAGCCGTAAATGATGCCGTCGTGTTCCAAAACCGTAAAGTGACTGATTTCGCGCTCAAGCTTTTCGCGTGGGCGCTTTACAAGGATCCCTTCGTTTTCAAAGGGCTCAAGCAGCTTCATGATGCCGCCCACGTCGTCGGCGACCGCCTCACGCATGCTTTCCATATTCTCTTCGGCAATCATCGTGCCCACGCCGTCGTGCGTGAAAAGCTCGGCCAAAATGGCGCCGTCAACCATCCAGGGGACGATGTGCACGCGGCTCACGCCGTTACGGATCGCCTTAAGGGCAAAGTTGAGGTTGTAGATGTCTTCGGCGTCGACGCGTTTGTCGCCGATCAGTTTTTCGGCCTGTGTGGCCGTGAGTTCCGGGGCCATTACCCCGTCAGGACGAACGCCTGCAACCCCGACCTGAAGAATGAGTTTGTCGGCCTTGATGGCAGAAGCGATGGACGTGGCGACGTCTTCGGTCGTGAGGTTAAAACCTTCGCCCGTAGGGGAAAAGCCGAAGGGGCTCACGAGCACGACAAAGCCCCGGTTTAAGACGTCTTCAATACTCTGGGCGTCGACTTTGCGCACAAGACCGGTGTGCCGGAAGTCCACGCCGCCAATAATGCCCATGGGGCGGGCGGTCACAAAGTTGCCGGAGACCACGCGGATGCGGGAGTGCTGCATCGGGGTGTTGGGAAGCCCCTGGGAAAACGCTGCTTCAATGTCAAACCGCGTTTCGCCGCAGGCTTCCTTCACGCATTCCAAAACCGCTTCATCGGTGATGCGCACGCCCTTATGAAATTCACCCGCAAGCCCCCTTAACTGCATCAGCTCTTCAATCTGAGGGCGCGAGCCGTGCACGAGCACGAGCTTGATCCCGAGGCTCGCAATAAGGCTTGCGTCCATCACGAGGCGGTTCAGAAGCTTGGTGTCGGCCACCACTTCGCCCGCAAAGCTGATCACAAAGGTTTTGCCGTGGAAAAGATGCACGTAGGGCGCGGCCGAGCGCAGCCACGCCACCCAGCGTGAGAGGTCGGCGGCGGCTGGTTCTGTGACCGCGGGGACGGCTTTCTGCGTCTCTGCGGCGTGATTTTCTTCTGTCGGCATGGTGTTTCCTTGCTGTGTGAAAAACGGCCGGAAAAGCCAGCAGCTGTCGACCGTAAGCGCATCCTACGCCGAATTCGCATCTGAGTCTGAGTAGAATGGCAGGTAAGCGATGGTTTCTAGTGCTCATCGCGTCCTCCAACGCCCGCCTGTTTACGAGACTTGCGGGCGTTAACTTTTGGCAGTTTTCGGTACTCAACAGACGCCGCAACGGCGGCACTGTGATCCGGCGGAACTCTGCCAACACCGAATCCCGGATATCGCCTTCCTCAAGGGCGAAACGGTTGCGCGGATTCTGCGGAAGTTCGGATTTTGTTTCGTGGTTGGGCCTTCCCCGACTTCGTTAAAATGGCGGCCTTCTGTTATTTCGTCCGTTTTTTCAATTCCTTATGACAGATTCAGCCTCGGCCCGTCCGTTCGGTGATTTGCGCAGCCTTATTGAGGGCCGGAAGGCCACTTTTCTGGCGGCTGCGCCCAAGTTAGCGGCAAAGCCTCAGACCCCGCAGAAACCGGATCAGCTCAAAAAGGCCCGGCAGCCCGAAAAAACGGCCGTGCAGGAAGTGAAGACGGGCCGTGCGGCAGCAAAGCAGCCCACAGAGAAAAAGCAGCCGCAGCGCGCGCCGGTAAACCGCAGAAGTGAGATGCCGGCCCAAGGGCCCCTTCAGAAAGCCCGCCGGGCGGATCATGAAAAAGCCCGAAAACCAGCGGCACCAGCAAAAGCACGCTTAAGTTTTGAAGAATCCCGCAACCCGATTCCGCCTTTTGAGCTAGCGCCGGGGCTGCCCGTAAGTGAGCAGGGTGATCTGCTTGTGAAGGCCATACGAGATAACCAGGTGATCATCGTCTGCGGTGAAACGGGGTCGGGGAAGACCACGCAGCTTCCGAAAATCTGTCTGATGGCGGGGCGCGGCAAAAAGGGGCTTATCGGTCACACTCAGCCGCGGCGTATTGCCGCAAGTTCCATCGCTAAACGCATTGCTCAGGAACTGAACACCGAGCCCGGTGAGGTGGTGGGCTACAAGGTGCGCTTCACCGACGTCACTTCGCTCGGCGCCACCATCAAGCTGATGACCGACGGCATTCTCCTTGCGGAAACCCAGACCGATCCGCTGCTCAAAAAATACGACACGATCATTATCGACGAAGCGCATGAGCGCTCGATCAATATTGATTTTCTGCTGGGGTACTTAAAGCGCCTTCTCTCAAAGCGTCCTGACCTCAAAGTTATTGTGACGTCCGCAACAATTGACTCCGAGCGCTTTGCCAAGCACTTCGGTAAAGACGCCGAGCATCCGGTCCCTGTCTTTACGATTTCAGGCCGCATGTATCCGGTGGAAATCCGCTGGAGACCTGTGGAAGACCTCGACGAGGAAGACGACCGCACGCTTATGGACGCGGTTGCCGATGCCGTTGATGAACTGGAGACGGCAGGCCGCGGCGACATTCTTGTCTTTTTGCCCGGAGAACGTGAAATCCGGGAAGCCGCGGAAGTGATTGCCAAGCATCACCGCCCCGGGATGATTGACATTCTTCCCCTGTACGCACGGCTTTCGGCGCAGGATCAGGAGCGCGTTTTTCGACCGGGCGGCTTAAGACGCGTGGTGCTTGCCACAAACGTGGCGGAAACCTCCATTACGGTGCCCGGAATCCGCTTTGTGGTGGATACGGGCTTGGCGCGCATCAAGCGCTACTCCTACCGCAACAAAGTGGAGCAGCTTTTGGTTGAGCCCGTGAGTCAGGCTTCGGCCAATCAGCGTGCCGGCCGCTGCGGCCGTGTGGCCGACGGTATCTGTATCCGTCTTTACGGGGAAGAAGATTTTGCCCGGCGCCCGGCCTTTACCGATCCGGAAATCATGCGCTCCAACCTTGCGGCGGTGATTCTGCGGATGAAGTCCTTAAAACTCGGCGAAGTCCGGGACTTTCCCTTTGTGCAGGCGCCGCCCGCGCGCGCGGTGGCCGACGGCTATCAGATTCTCAATGAATTAAACGCAACGGACGACATCGGAAACCTCACCGAGGTCGGTAAGACTCTGGCGCGTCTTCCGGTGGACCCGCGCCTTTCGCGGATGCTCCTTGCCGCGCACGAGAAGGGGTCTTTGGCTGAAGCGCTTGTGATTGTTTCCGGTCTTTCGATTCAGGATCCCAGAGAGCGGCCTGCGGATGCGGCGGACGCCGCCGACAACGCGCACAAGATGTTTAAGGACGAAAAAAGCGACTTTTTGTCCTATCTCAGAATCTGGCGCTGGTACGAAGAGGCACGCGCCAAAAAAGAAAGCAACCGGAAACTTACCGAAGAGCTACACCGGCGCTTTATTTCTGCGCGAAGGCTTCACGAGTGGCGCGACGTTTTTAAGCAGTTAAGTGAACTTACGAGCGAGATCGGCTGGACCGTGAACACCAAGCCCGCCCGCTACGAAGAGATTCACGAGGCACTGTTAACAGGGCTTTTGAGTAACCTCGGCTGCCGGCAGCTTGACGCCGACTTCCGGGCGCCCCCGTATCTCGGTGCCCGCGGCATTCACTTCTGGGTGTGGCCGGGCTCGGGTCTGGCAAAGAAAGCCGCAAAGTGGCTCATGGCCGCGGAACTCGTTGAAACAAGCCGGCTTTTTGCCCGCTGCGCGGCTGATATTGAGCCGCAGTGGGTGGAAAGGGCCGCGGCGCACCTCATCAAAAAGAGCTGGACGGAACCGCACTGGGAGAAAAAACGCGGTGAAGTGGTGGCGCTTGAAAGGGGGACGCTCTACGGGCTCCCCGTTTACATGCAGCGCCGTGTCTCCTTTGCCCGGCATGATCCGGTGCTCGCGCGAGAACTTTTTATCCGCGAGGGGCTCGTCGGCGGGGACTTTGACAGTAACGCCGCCTTTTTCCGGCACAACATGCAACTTGTGCGGGAAATCCGCGACATTGAAAACAAAAGCCGCCGTCCGGACGTTTTGGTCGACGATGAACTCATTGTGGCTTTTTACGATGAGCGTATCCCCAAGGATGTGACGGATCAGGCGGGCTTTGAAGCGTGGCTCAAAGAGGCGGTAAAAGACAATAAAAAGGTGCTTTACCTCTCACGGGAAGAGCTCATGCGCCACGATGCGCAGGGGGTCACCACGGACTTCTTCCCGAAGAAGGTGACGGTTGCGGGGGTTGAGATGGGGCTTACCTACCACTTTGAACCCGGTGCACCGCGCGACGGCGTCACGATGACGGTGCCGATTTTCGCGCTCAATCAGGTTAATCCCGTGCGCTGCGAGTGGCTGGTGCCGGGTATGCTCAAGGAAAAGGTGCAGAGTCTTTTAAAGAGCCTGCCGCAGCGCTTAAGACGGCACTGCGTGCCGCTGCAGCAGTACGCCGCGGGCTTTTTCGAGCGCACCAAGGGGGTTCAGGTCGGCTCCAAAACCCTCATTGATGCCCTGATCGACGATATTGCCCAAGAGACCGGCGTGCGCTGTCAGCGGGAAGACTTTAAAACCGAGTTTCTCGCCAAGCACCTCATCATGAACTTTAAGGTTGTTGATGAGCACGGCCGTCAGCTCGGTATGGGCCGAAACCTTGCCGAACTCAGAAGTGAGCTCGGAGAGGAGGCTCAAAAGAGTTTTCAGACCGTGGCGCAGGCCGATGAATCGATTGCCGAAGATTTGGCCGACAACATCACGGTCTGGAATTTCGGGGAACTGCCTGAACTTATGGAGATCAGCCGCCGGGGTGAGACTCTGATCGGGCACCCGGCCTTAGTCGACCGGGGAGACGCGTGCTCCCTGGAAGTCTTCGATGATCCGCTGCAGGCAAAGGCCGCGCACCGCGCGGGGTTGCGGCGCCTTTTCATCATTCAGATGAAAGAGCAGGTGAAGTACCTCGAAAAGAACCTCTCGGGACTGCACCGTGTGCAGATGCAGGCCGGTGTCATTGAGGAGGTAAGCGCCGCCTTTGAAAGCTTTGAAGCGCTCCGCGACGACGTGGTGGCAGCGGCCGTTGAGACCTGCGCGATGGCTGAACCCTGGCCCGTGAACGCCGAAGAGTTCGGACACCGCAAGGACGAGGCGCGGACAAAACTCACGCTCATCGGCCAGGAAATTGCCCGCACGCTTGAAGCGGTGACGGCGCAACTTGCGCTCGTGCCCAAAAAACTGCAGGGCGCCAAGGCCTGGCCCGAGGCCGTCAAGGACATCAAAAATCAGTTGCGGGGGCTTTTCCCGAAACACTTTCTCCTGGTGGTGGGGCTTGACAGACTCAGGCATTACGAGCGCTACGTGAAGGCGGTCAACAGCCGTCTGGACAAAATCCGCAATGATCCGGCAAAAGACGCCGAACGCATGGCAGACATCACCCGCCTTTCGGTGCCGTACTTCCGGGAATTGGCCGAGCGGCGCGGACAGCCCGATGAGCGGCTCACGGACTTCCGCTGGCTTCTTGAAGAGCTGAGGGTGTCCTTCTTTGCTCAGGAATTGAGAACCCCGATGCCCGTGAGCGTGAAGCGCCTCACCAAGGTCTGGGAGTCGATCCGTCGACTTTAAAAAATTGTTAATCTGGTTGATTTTGAAGAAATTTTTCCTTAGCATTAATAGGGTTTTTGCCGTTTTCGGGCGCGTTTTTTCGGGGCTCTCCGCGTGTTTTTCCGTCAATTGTTGATTTCAGTCAGTGCTGCTTTTGTGCTGGCAGGCCGTTGCCGCGCCCGCCGCCACGGGCGACGCCGTTGCAAGCCTGCGGCCCGCCTCGGTTTATGCGCCTGCCAAGCCCCAGGTGAAAACGCCCAAGCGCCGCACCCGTGTGCGCTTTACGCGCCAGAGACCGTCGGTGGCGATGCTCGCGGGCCTGCGCGATACACCGGATCCGCTGGAACTTTCGAGTTCCGTTGCCTATATGGCCGATCAGGACTCGGGCGAAGTCTTTTTTGAGAAAAATGCCGATGTGCGCCTTCCGATCGCTTCCGTCACCAAACTGATGACGGCTCTGGTGATTGTGGAAAGCGAACTGCCGATGAAAGCGAAACTGCGGGTGACGCGCGCCGATTACGTGAAGTCGCGCGCGGAAAGTAAGCTCAGAAACGGAATGGTTTTAACGCGTGAAGCCACGCTGCAGGCGGCGCTGATGAGCTCCGACAACCGCGCCGCGCACATGCTTGCGCGCACGTATCCCGGGGGTGTTAAAGCCTTTGTGAAGGCAATGAACGAGAAGGCTGCGGAACTCGGCATGACAAGCAGCCGCTTTACCGATCCCACGGGACTTTCCAACGAAAATATTTCCACGGCCCGCGATCTCGGGCTTTTGGCGGCGGCAGCACACGGCTATGCCGTGATCCGTAAGGCATCGACAACGCCCACGGCACTACTAAACGCCGGGATTTCGAAACTTCGCCTTCAGACCACAAACCGTCTGATCGGTGATCCGCGCTGGAATGTGGGACTGCAGAAAACGGGCTTTACGACGGCAGCGGGCCGCTGCATGGTGGTGCAGAGCGAATTTGCCGGGCACCGCCTTGTGATGGTGGTGCTTGACTCCGCCACCAACGGTAAGCGCGCCGACGATATGCTCAGGATGCGCCGCTGGCTTGAGGACGAAACCGAGTATCAGGCGGTCTTTGCCAAGAGCACTCCTTACGAGCTGATGTAAGCCCCGGCAGAGGCAAAACCTTCGGAAAAAAACCGAAGGTTTTTTCGTAGTGCGCTCGGCATGAGCGCGTTCTAACGGGTGAAAGTCCCGAGTGCAGGGGGTAG
>OAWP01000975.1_pt1 | contig 20317 bp, 17 predicted proteins | sample 1517081 | NCBI WGS metagenome assembly OAWP01 (sample SAMEA2580167, study PRJEB22360) | human gut metagenome | biome: human gut; feature: human-associated habitat; material: faeces | place: Denmark | collected 2008/2010 | reverse complement strand
TTGAAACAGACGCCATGAAGGGGTCTGCCGTTGGCTTGCAAGCCGACTGGCAGGCCCCTTTTTTCTGTTTTTCTGCGGCGCAGTCACAGGAGGAAACAGATGAAAACCAAAAACTCTTCTCCGGCCCGCAATGTCGTGCTGGCCGCACTCTTTCTGGCGCTGGCCTTCGTGCTGCCCATGGTGACGGGCCATCTGCCGCAGGTAGGCAATATGCTCTGCCCGATGCATTTCCCCATCCTGCTCTGCGGCTTCGTGCTGGGCGGACCCTGGGGTCTGGCTGTGGGCTTTGCGGCCCCGCTGCTCCGCTCGGTGCTCTTCGGGATGCCCCCGATGTTCCCCATCGCCATTTCGATGGCTTTTGAGCTGGCAGCTTACGGCGCCGTATCCGGCTGGCTCTACCGCCGGGTGAAGCACACCCTGCCCATGACCTACGCCACCCTCGCGGCGGCCATGGTGGCTGGCCGCCTCGTCTGGGGCGCGGTCCGCTTCGTGCTGGCGGGCCTGTCCGGCTCGAGCTTCCCGTTCTCGGCCTTCCTGTCCGGTGCGCTCTTCACCGCCGTGCCGGGCATCATCGCACAGCTGGTGCTCATCCCTCTCATCATCACCGCTCTGCAGAAGGCCAAGGTGCTGGAGTAACAGGTTCTCGCTGCCTTTATCGCAAGTCAAGAAATTGGTGCAGCATCCAAACAACATCTTTTCGATATGCAATTCAACGCTGTTGCTGTTGCATTAAAAAGTTGAATTGCTGTCATCAAGCCTCTCAGTCGAGCTTACGCTCGCCAGTTCCCCTGATAGGGGGAGCCTCTGGCAAAAAGAGAAAGTTTTTCTCTCTGTCAAAGCCTCTCCTCCGTAGGAGAGGTGGCATTGCGAAGCCATGACGGAGAGGTTTTTCGTTTGCTTTCTCCCTGACGTATTTCAGCGTTTCTTCCAAAAAAATCCTAAAAAGTTTATTTCAAACGCCGAAATTGCCCGCGATCTTCAATTAAATCTTGTAAAGTTGCAGGAATCATGTAAACTAGAATACAACATTGTGTCGCAACCGCAACGGGGAGATTGCGCTTTCCGGCAGGGCGACAGGAAAAGGAGAGTTTCTATGAGAAACGCAAAGCAAAGCATCCGGCGCACCGTAGCCGGACTGCTGGCAGGCGCGATGCTTCTGGGCATGACACCGCTGGCCGCGTTTGCGGAGGGGCCTTCCTCCGCATCGGGCGACTGGCAGTTCAAAGCCTTCGGCACCTCCACTGCAGCAGGAGTCAACACCATCGCAGATGGCGCGGACATCAACGGCAAGGTCACCCTCAACTCCTGCACCATCAAAGATGATGGCACCATCGACAAGAAGGGCGGCAAGTTCGTCGCGGACTCCCCGGCAGACGGCCTGTCCTTCTACTACACCACCATCGACCCGACCACCCAGAACTTCTATCTGCAGGCCGATGTCACCATCGATTATGTGAACCCGGCTCCGGACGGTCAGGAGGGATTTGCCCTCATGGTGCGCGACAGCATCAGCGGCTCCGGCAGCTATTTCTCGAATCAAATTTCTGTCGTCGGCACCAAGCTCCCTCTGGACGGTGTTGAGATCAAAGACGCTGTGGGCGTCCGCAGCTACACCGGCATCATCTCCAACGAGACGGCTGCTTCCAACGACGTCAAGTCGAATCGTGCGGCGTTCAGCTCGCAGGCCATCAAGCAGGGCGACACCTACCGTGTGAGCCTTGCCAAGACCAGCAACAGCTACGTCGCCACCCAGTACGCCATCAACGCCGACGGCTCGACCGGCGACGTCGTCGGCTCTTCGACCTTGTACATCTCGGCGAAGGACAGCACCGCTTCCAGCGTCTCCAAGTACGCAGAGCTGGACGACCCCATGACCGTGCAGGAAGCCAACAAAGCTTATCTGGGCTTTGCGGCGGCGCGCGGCATGAACGTGACCTTCTCCAACATCACCTACACCACGAGCACGTGGAACGCTTCCGAGTGGACGCTCCAGCCTACCAGCTATGTTGCCCCCGTTTACCAGATCACCAGCCCTGCCACCTGCACCGGTGACAGCTATGAACTGGTGTTCAAGGCCAACGCCGACGGCAAAGCGACCGTCTCCGCAAACGGTGTGGTCGTGGACAAAAATGTGGACATCAAGGCAGGTGAGCCCTTCTCCAAGAGCTACGCCGTGACCGGCGATACCACCTTTAAGGTCAAGTTCACCCCGGACAAAAACTACGCTATCAGCGCGTACGAAAAGCTGAGCAGCTACGATTCCGCTGCTATCGAGAAGAAGGTTTCGCTCCGTACTCTGGGCGCGAACGGCATCATCGTCGTCACCCCGGACGGCAGCGCAGCTAACAATGGCACCCGTGCGGAAGACGCAGTTGACATTCAGACCGCGCTGAACTACGCCGCAGCAGGCCAGACCATCCAGCTGGAAAGCGGCACCTACCATCTGACCGGTGAGCTGAAAGTCGAGCGCGGCCGCGACGGCACCGCAGAAGCTCCCATCACCATGACGACTGCTGACGGCAAGTACGCAACGCTGGACTTCGGCGGCGTCGGCACTGGTTTCAGTGTCTGGGGCAATTACTGGAACATCAGCAAGATCAACATCACCAACACCGCAGACGGCGCGAAGGGTATGCAGCTGGCCGGCAGCTACTGCGTCCTCGAGCAGATGAATTTCTACAACAACGGCAACACCGGCCTGCAGGTCTCCGGCCTGTCCACTGATAACAAGGCTCTGTGGCCCAGCCACAACACCATCAAGAACTGCACCTCCATGAACAACGCAGACCGCGCGATGGAAGACGCCGACGGCTTTGCCGCCAAACTGACCACCGGCGAGGGCAACGTCTTCGACGGCTGCATCGCTGCTTACAACGCCGATGACGGCTGGGATCTCTTCGCAAAGGCTGCAACCGGTTCCATCGGCGCGGTCACCATCCAGAACTGCGTCGCCTACAAGAACGGTTATCTGATGCTGGCTGCAGAGCCGGTCAAGAAGCAGTCGCTCCAGTTCCCGACCGTCACCTGTGACGACGACGGCAACCTGAGCTTCAGCAATGTTGCTGTCACCATCGCGGCAGGCAACGGCAACGGCTTCAAGATGGGCGGCACCAATCTGCCCGGCAACCACAAGCTCCTCAACTCCATCTCCTACGACAACGCCGCCAAGGGCATCGACTCCAACTCCTGCCCGGACGTCAAGGTCTACAGCTCCACTTCCTACAACAACGAGGGCTATAACGTCGCGCTCTACACCGGCAACAAGTCCGCTGTGACCGACTATGCCGCCGACGGTGTCATCTCCTTCCGCAAGGGTACCGACGGCAAGGAGCAGCTGGCCCTCCAGAGCCAGAGCAGCACCGCTGTCTACGGCCCGAACAACTTCTACTGGGATTCCGAAACCCAGACCAGCCACAACAAATCCACCAACACCGTCACGGTGAAGGAGAGCTGGTTTGAGAGCCTCGACACCTCCGTTGCTCCGACCCGGAACGCAGACGGCAGCATCAATATGCACGGCCTGCTCCTGCTGACCGCTGAGGGTCTGGCCGCCACCGATGCAGGCGCACGCGGTTCCGCATGGGGTCAGCCCGAGGCGGCCAAGGCGACCATCTGGGTCGTCGGCGACTCCACCGTTTCCGCTTTCGACGACAGCTATTATCTGCCGCGTGAAGGCTACGGTGAGGAGATTGCGAACTACTTCAACGCAGATGTCTACAATCTGGCTGTCTCCGGTGCGTCCAGCAAGGACTTTACCGGCATGAGCAGCTACAATACCCTGATGAACGGTTCCGATACCGTTCCGGCTCTGGGCGACGCTTCCGGCGACAAGTTCCTCATCATCGGCTTCGGCCACAATGACGAGAAGACCGAGCCTGCCCGTTACACCAACCCCAACGGCGACTACAAAACCGAAGGCTCCTTTGCCAACAGCCTCTATGTCAACTACATCCAGCCTGCTCTGGAGCGCGGTGTCATCCCGGTCGTCTGCACGCCTATTGCGCGCCTGACGAACGAGAACACCAAGGCCAGCTACGACAGTGCTTCCGGCCACAAGACCCAGACCGTCACCATTGGCGACACCGTCTATGAGGGCGGCTATTACGCACAGGCCATCCGTGATATGTGCAGCGAGCTGCACCTCATCTGCGTGGATCTGACCGATGCCACCATCAACGAGAACATCACGATGGGCAAAAAGGCTCAGTACACCCACAGCTTTACCGGCGCAAAAGAAGGCAAAAAGGGCAATCTGGTTCCCACCGGTCTTGACTTGACCCACACCAACAGCTATGGTGCAAAGCTGAACGCATGGCTCATCGACCAGCTCACCATCGACACGCCGCTGGGCGCGTACAGCAAACACAAGGAAAAGCCCACCTACAAGCAGTTCTACGGCGATGCCGCAAACCCGGATTACGTTCCTTCCAGCTATGTCTCTCCCACCGAGAACAGCACGCTCTGGCCGGCCTTTACCGACGCCAACGGCACCGTCTGGAATGGTTCCGTCTTCGGCAATGTCGGCGGCAATGATAAAATCTCCGGTGGCGATTTCACCGCAACAGTTGACGGCCAAAACATCACCCTCGGCGTCACCAACAACCGCGGTAAGATCGCGTCCACGGTGGACGGCCTGATGATGTACTACGTCAAGCTGCCTGCAGGCACCAACTTCACTCTGACCGCAAAGGCCACCGTCAACTCACTGGCAAAAAACAATCAGGTCTCCTTCGGCCTGATGGCCCGTGATGAGATGTATATTGATACCAGCATCTCCGACCCCATCGGCGATTATGTCGCCGTCGGCACCCGGAATCAGGGTGCGATCAACTGCTTCGGCCGCAAGAGCGGTGAGTTGTACGACGGCCCGGCTGCGACTGTCAAGTACGGTGCAGGCGACACCGTTGACCTGAAGCTCATCGGCACGGCAGACGGTTTCACTCTGATCTACGGCGACAACGAGACGGCTTCCACAGGCTTCGACTACGCACTGACCGCCATTGATTCCGATTACATCTATGTCGGCTTCTATGTGGCACGCAATGCAAATGTCACCTTCAGCGATATCCAGCTGACGACCAACGGCGTTTTCTCCGCTTCCGGCTCCGGCCTGAAAGCGGTATGGAACAAGGTCAAGGACCTTTTCCCGTTCTAAGCTTCGCCTGATTTTCGGGTTCTTCTTCTGATCCCTTACACACGCAAAAAAGACCAGCGTTGCGGATGCAATGCTGGTCTTTTTTCAGGGCTTTCGCTCTGCGTTATGAATATACACGAAGAAAGAAGGAAGGCAATTACTTCAGGAAGTCCGGCAGGGGCTTGCCCTGCTTGAGCCACTGATGATACTCGGCGGTAGCGGCGAACTCCACATCGCCGGCGGAGTTCAGCGCAGTCTCCACAGAGTCCTGGATCACGCCGATGATGAAGCCGACACCGACCATCTGCATGGCCACATCGTTGGAGATGCCAAACAGGGAGCAGGCCATGGGGATGAGCAGCAGAGAGCCGCCGGCCACGCCGGAAGCGCCGCAGGCACCCAGAGCGGACATGGCGCTCAGGACGATGGCGGCAGGCAGGGTCACGGGGATGCCCAGCGTGTTGGCCGCAGCCAGCGTCATGATGGTGATGGTGATAGCCGCGCCATCCATATTGATGGTAGCACCCAGAGGGATGGAGACGGAATACATATCCTTATCGAGGCCCAGCTTCTCGCACAGGGCCATGTTGACGGGGATGTTGGCCGCAGAGCTGCGGGTGAAGAAAGCGGTCAGGCCGGACTCCTTCAGGCAGCGGAACACCAGAGGATACGGGTTGCAGCGCAGATAGAGGAAGATGATAAAGGGCGAAACGATGAACGCCATGAAGAGCATGGTACCCACCAGCAGGGCCAGCAGCTTGCCGTACTGGGTGAAGATGGCCAGACCGTTGCCGGCCACATTGGTGTACACCAGACCCATGATGCCGAAGGGAGCCAGATTGATGATCCAGCGTACCACCTGCGACACAGCGTCGGCAGTGTCGGCAAGGAACTTCTTGGTGGTGTCAGAGCCGATGTTCTTCATGGCAAGGCCGAACATGCAGGCCCAGAACAGGATGCCGATGTAGTTGCCGCTCATCAGAGAGCTGACAGGGTTGGCGACGAAGTTGGTGAGCAGGGTGCTCAGCACCTCGCCCAGACCCTGCGGCACCACGTCCGACTGAGCAGCGTCTGCCAGAACGACCGACACAGGGAACATGAAGCTGGTGATCGAAGCGATCGCAGCCGCAAGGAAGGTGGTGAGCATGTACAGCCAGATGACCGTACCGAAGCGGCGGTCCAGCTTGGAGCTGCCCTGTGCCAGTGCGCTCGCCACGATGACGAACACCAGCACCGGAGCGATGCCCTTCAGTGCGCCGACGAACAGGCTGCCCAGCTCACCGACCCAGCCTGCACCCGGCACCGCAAGCGCCAGCACCGCGCCGATGACCAGACCGACGACGATGCGAAGGATGAGGCTGACCTCATTGTACTTCTTCGCAATGGCTTTTGCACCATTCATCATATAGAACACTCCTCTGTATTTGTGCGTCCTCGACGCACACTTTTCCTGTCTCTTACTCAAAGACAGTTGTTATTATAGCACACACGGAAAAAAAGTCAAAGGTTTTCAGTGAATTTTTCGGGCTGCTTCGGCAGATTTTTCGTTTTCGGCCTTCCTCCGCGCCGCCTTATGTGTGCGCCGTAGAAATACATAACTAAAATATTTCACCGCTCAGGGCAGAAAAATCCCCCGGCAGGGTTTGTCTGCCGGGGGATAGTCATTCTTATTTATTTTTTCTGATTTTTCAGTCGTCCAGATAGGTCACTTTGCCGGGGACGAAACCCTGGATGCCCATGCCGGGTGCATCCGAAACGGTGATATTCTTCTCGTCGAAGACCGCGCCGCCGAGGATGTGGTCCTCGCTGCAGAGCACCGGGCCGTCCAGGTCCACTTTGGTGATGATCTTCTTGGCGCAGGCCAGCTCCACGGCTGCGTTGACCGAGATCTTGGCTTCCAGCATACAGCCGATCATGCACTCCACGCCGTAGACCTCCGCCGCCGAGGCGATGCGGAGGGCGTTGGTGATGCCGCCGCACTTCATCAGCTTGATGTTCACAAAGTCGGTTGCGCCGGTCTGCATGATGCGCAGGGCATCCGCCGGGCTGAACACGCTCTCATCGGCCAGCACCGGCACACTGGCGTGGCGGGTGACGTACTGCATCCCCTCGAGGTCAGCCGCAGGCACAGGCTGCTCGACGAACTCGATGTCCAGGCCCTTCTCCTGCATCTGGTCGAGGATGCGGACAGCCTGCTTTGCATTCCACGCCTGATTGGCGTCGATGCGGAGCTTGACGTCCCTGCCCACGGCCTCGCGGACGGCGGCCAGACGGGCCACGTCCAACTCCGGGTCGATGCCCACCTTGACCTTCAGGCAGTCATAACCGCGCTGGATGGCGGTGCGGGCGTCCCGGGCCATCTCCTCGGGCGGGTTGACGCTGATGGTGATGTCCGTCACGATATTGCTGCGCGCGCCGCCCAGCATCCGGTAGACCGGGGCGCTGTACTTCTGGCCCAGCAGGTCCCACAGGGCCATATCCACGGCAGCCTTGGCGCTGGTGTTGTGGACGAGGGCCTTCTGCACGGCGGAGGTCAGATCCTCGAACTCGTCGAGGCCGCGGCCCAGGATGGCCGGGGCGATGTGGTCGCGGATGGCGCCGATGATGGCACCGGTGGTGTCGCCGGTGATGACGCCGGTGGGAGGTGCCTCACCGTAGCCCACCGCGCCGGTGTCGGTGTGCAGCTCAACGATGACGTCCTCCACGCTGCTCACGGTGCGCAGCGCTGTCTTGAAGGGGACGCGGAGCGGGGTCGAGATACGGCCCAGCTTTACCTGTGTGATCTTCATGCCAGTCCCTCCTTATTCTTCCTGCATGTGTACGGTGGCCGACAGCTTCTGGTAGGCGACGCGGGGCGTGCCGTCTTCCACATGGATGATGCCGCAGCGGACAAAACCGTTCTTCTCGAGAAGATGCTGCATGATCTTGTTGTCGGCGTGGGTGTCGGCCCGCAGGCTCTCGCAGTGCTCGAGGCACCATGCGATGACCTCAGACGCCACGCCCCTGCGGTCACCCGTCGAGGCCAGCCGGTGGATGGTGCCGTAAGGCACCTCATCGTTGAGCCACTGGCCGTCTTCGATTTTCGCGTAGGTGGGGTCCGGCCCGAGGATGAAGGCAAACACCGCCTCGAGACAGCCGTTCACCATATAGACGAACAGCCGGTTGGAGTCGATGTCTTCTTCCAGCATCTCCTGCGGCGGATAGCTGTCGCCCCACTGGGTCGGGTTGCCCGAATCCGCCATTGCTTTCCGGGCATGGGCATAGATCTCTAAAATTTGCTCCAGATCAGAGCGCCGTGCTCCACGAAACATTCCGTTTCCACCTTCTCTTTCCGTGCGCCGCAGCGCACTCCCGCATTTTTTCAGGTCTGGCTTTTATTGTAACACACTCTGCATCGTTTTTCCATCTTAAGACATCAAAAGACGTCCCGCAGACACGGGACGTCTTTTTTCGCAGTGTGCTCAAAGGTCAGGCCGGTGTGCGGGTGCGGGCCGCGCGGCTCTGACGGTACTCACGGGGGCTCTGGCCGTATCGCTCGTGGAACAGGCGGTAGAAATAGCTGGTGTTCTCGTAGCCGACGTAGGTGATGATCTGCTGGATGTTCCAGTCGCTGCGGCGCAGCAGGCGGGCGGCAGTCTCCATCCGGTGCTTCTGGAGCAATTCCTTATAAGTACGGCCTGTCTGCGCCCGGACGCACTCGCTGACATAGGCCAGAGAGACGCCGTAGCTGCGGGCCACATTGGAGAGGCTGGCCTCGCGGTAATTCTTGGTGATCTCATCCAAAGCCGCCTGCACCAGCTCTTCGCGGCTGACGGCCGCGCCGTAGGCTTCCAGCGGGAATTTCTTGATGCTCATAGGTATCCTCCGTTGCGGCGCAGCCGGGGACATGGGGGATGTCGGAGCCGGGCCGCGCTCAGGTCTCATAAGCGTCCCTCTGTTGGGAGGCTTCTGCTTATAATACGGCGCATCCGGGCCGGAAATTGCATAAGACAAGAAAAAACTCCAAAATTTTTCAGACGGGGTTTCGACAAAGCAAAAGCTGCCGCCCACGTGGGGCAGCAGCTTTTCAGGAAAAGAAAAAGAGGAAAACAGAACTCAGAACATCTTCTCGTGGTGATACCGGCCCGTGCGCAGGAACTCCACCCACTCGGCGATGTTCACGGCGTGGTCGCCGATGCGCTCGAGGTACTTGATGACCATCAGCACATCCAGCGCGGCGTCCACTTTGCCGGGGTCGGCGGCGATCTCCGCCGCCAGCATCTGCTTGATGGTGTTGAAGTCGTAGTCCACGGCGTCGTCGGCGTCGATGACGGCTTTTGCCGCCGCCTCATCTTCTGCCGCAAAGGCGCTCATGGCGTCCTGCAGCATCTTGTGGGCTTTGCGGCCCATCTCAATGCTCTTGCTCACGGCGGGGTCGCCCGCCTTGCGGACGCCGGCCAGATGGGGGACGATCTCCGCGATGTCGGCGGCATGGTCACCGATGCGCTCCACGTCTGTCACCACCTTCATGGCAGCAGAGATAAAGCGCAGATCACTTGCCACCGGCTGCTGACGCAGCAGCAGGGTCATGCAGCGGTGCTCGATGTCCCGCTCCATCCGGTTGACCTCGGTGTCGCCCTTGATGATGCCCTTTGCTTCCTCGGCGTCCGCCGTGCAGAGGGCTTCCAGCGCATCTTCCACCGCGTCGGCAGAGAACTGGCCCATCTTGGCCAGCGATCCCTTCAGGGCCGCGAGGTCGGCCTCGTACTGTGTGCGTGTGCTCATATCGCAAACCCTCCTTTTTAACCGAAGCGGCCCGAGATATAGTCCTCGGTGCGCTTATCCTTCGGGGTGCTGAAAATTTCGCTCGTGGGGCCGCACTCCACCAGCTCACCCAGCAGGAAGAAGGCCGTGCGGTCGCTGATACGGGCCGCCTGCTGCATGTTGTGGGTGACGATGACCACGGTGTAGTTCTTTTTCAGCTCGCTCATCAGCTCTTCCACCTTCATGGTGGAGCCGGGGTCGAGGGCGCTGGTGGGTTCGTCCATCAGCAGGACTTCGGGCTTGACAGCCAGAGCCCGGGCGATGCACAGGCGCTGCTGCTGGCCGCCGGAGAGGCCCAGCGCGCTCTTTTTCAGACGGTCTTTCACCTCGTCCCAGAGGGCAGCACCCCGCAGGGAGCTTTCCACCAGTTCATCCAGCTCCGCCTTATTGCGGACGCCGTGGAGCTTGGGGCCGTAAGTAATATTGTCGTAGATGCTCATGGGGAAGGGGTTCGCCTTCTGGAAGACCATGCCCACGCGGCGGCGCAGGTCGGTCAGCTGCATCTCCTTTGAGAAAATATCCTCACCCCGGAGGCGGACGTCACCCTCGATGCGGACGTTCGGCACAAGGTCGTTCATCCGGTTCAGGGTCTTGAGGAAGGTGGATTTGCCGCAGCCCGAGGGGCCGATGAGGGCAGTGATCTCCCGTTCGCCCACGTCCAGCGAGATGCCCTTGAGGGCCTTGAAGTCGCCGTACCAGAGGTTCAGATCTTTTGCCGAGATGACCGGCATATTGTTATCCATAAAATACCCCTTACTGTTTCTGTTTGAGCTTTGTTTTTGCCAGACGGGCTGCGAGGTCGATGAGAAGCACCAGAACCAGCAGCACTGCGCCGATGCCCCAGGCGGAGGCGAAGTCGCCGTCCTCGAAGGCCCGCAGATAGAGCAGGACGGAGAGGGTCGCGCCGTTGGATGTGTAAGCCTTGGCGATGCTGCCTGCAATAACTTCCGCCGCGCCGGCGGTGAAGAGCAGGGCCGCGCTCTCACCCACGATACGGCCCACGGCCAGGATGCAGCCGGTGACGATGCCGTCGATGCTGCAGGGCAGCACGATGGTGCGGATGATGTGCCACTTGCCCGCGCCGAGGCCCAGAGCGCCCTCCCGGTAGCCCTGCGGCACCGTTTTGAGGGACTCCTGCGTGGTACGGATGATGGTGGGCAGGTTCATGACCACCAGCGTCAGGCTGCCGGAGAGCAGGCAGGTCTTAAAGCCCATGGTCTGGGCGAAGACCAGCATACCCACGAGGCCATAGATGATGCTGGGGATACCCGCCAGCGTCTCATTCGTGAACTCGATGACCTCAATGAGCTTCCGGTTGGAGGCGTACTCCGTGAGGTAAACTGCCGCGCCCACGCCCAGCGGAAGGACGATGAGCAGGGTGAGCAGGATGACATATAACGTGTTGAGGATGGCGGGCAGGATGCCGTCGGTGCCTTTGAGGACGCTGGCGGTGGTGGAAAGGAATTCCCAGCTGATGTTGGGGATGCCCCGCACCAGTACCAGCCCGATGACGCCCACCGTGAGGGCGATGACCAGCACTGCCGCCGCCCAGACCAGCGCGGTCATGATGGCGTTCCATGCGCGGCGGGAGGGGGAGAAGTCACTTTTCATCCCTGTTTCCTCCCTTCAGCACAGCGTTGAGCAGCACATTGATGACCATGATGAAGACGAACAGCACCAGCGCGATGCTGAACAGCGCCTGCTTCTGCAGGCCGCTGGCGTAGCTCATCTCCTTGGCGATGGCCGTGGTCAGGAAGGTGACGCTGCGGAAGAGGCTGTCCGGCATATTGGGGCTGTTGCCGGCCACCATCATGACGGCCGCGCATGGGGCCTCTTGCTTCGCCGATGGCGCGGCCAATGCCCAGAACGATACCGGCTGCAATGCCGCTCCTGGCCGCCGGGATGCTGATTCTGAACCACGTTTCCGTATCGGTCGCACCCAGTGCCAGACTGCCCTGCTCATACTCGGGCGGCACGGCGTTGAGGGCCGTCACCGACACCGACACGATGCTGGGCAGTATCATGATGGACAGCACTACGATGGCCGACAGCAGGCAGGCGCCCGACGCTTCTCCGAAGACTTTCGCCACCGCAGGCACCAGCACCTGCATGCCCAGCAGACCGAACACCACGCTGGGGACGCCGCTCAGCAGCTCCACCGCCGTGACGACCACATTGCGCACGCCGGGAGCTGCCGCTTTCGAGAGGAACACTGCTGTCAGCAGGCCCACCGGCACGCCGATGAGGGACGCGCCCAGGGTGCCGTAAATACTCGAAAGCAGGAAGGGCAGGATGCCGTACTTCGGCTCGGACGCCGTGGAGGCCCACTCGGTGCCGAAGAGGAAGTTCAGCGGGCCGATCTTTCCGATGGCGGGCAGACCCGACAGGAACATATAGATGGTAATGACAGCCACGCAGCCCACGGCAAGGATGCCGCAGAGGAAGAAGATGGCGTTCATGACAGCTTCCAGCCATTGGGCCGGGGTGCGGGGAAGCTCGAATTTTTTCATAAAAACACCTGAGGGATCCCTCGCAAAATTACTCGTTCACCGGCACAGCGCCTGCGGTGCGGATGAGGTCGGCAGCATCGGTGCTGGCAGCAAAGTCGAAGAACGCCTGAGCCTGAGCGGAGAGGGTGACAGAGTCGTTGGTGACGAACACGAAGGGGCGCTGCACCTCATAGCTGCCGTCCTTGACGGTCTCCTCGCTGCACTCCACACCGCCGACGGTCACAGCCTTGACGGTGTCGCCGATGGCAGACAGGGAAGCGTAGCCGATGGCCAGCGGGTTGGCCTCCACAGCGCTGATGACAGCGCCGGTAGCCGTCAGCTCCTGAGCGTACTTGCAGGAATCCTTGACGTCCACGATGCTCTCGAAGCCATCGCGGGTGCCGGAGCCAGCCTCGCGGCCCACCAGAACGATCTCGCCGTCGTCGCCGCCGACCTCGGACCAGTTGGTGATCTCGCCGGTGAACATCTGCTTGAGCTGGTCAACGGTCAGGTCCTCGACCTTGCTGTCCTTGTTGACGATGATGGCGATGCCGTCCAGAGCTACGATGGTGCCGGTGACGCCGGTCTCGTCAGCCTTCAGGGCGCGGGAAGAAAGACCGATGTCCAGAGTCTTATCGGCAGCGCCAGTGATGCCTGCGCCGGAACCGGTGGGGTCATAGCTGATGGTGACATCCGGCTCGAGCTCAGCGAAGCCCTCGGTCAGGGCGGCGATGACGTTCTTCATAGAGGTGGAACCGCCGGTGGCGACATTGCCGGACAGCGCAGCCGTAGAAGAAGCGGAAGCTGCGGTGCTGGATGCGGCGGCAGAAGAGGCAGCCGTGGAAGAAGCTGCACCGCCGCAGGCGGTCAGGGCAGCAGCAGCGGCAGCGGCGCCGCAGATGGACAGGAACGAACGACGAGTGATCTTTTTCATCATAATATCTCCTTCAACTGGGCCGGCCCTTTTGTTCTGGCCGGGCTGTTTTCCTTTTCCTTGTTGCGTCTCTCTTGGGACGCCTTTATTGTAGCGCACCGCCCATCCGGCTGCGACCATGGCGGCGCAAAATGCAGGTAAAGCTTTGTGCGGTGTTTTTGCGCTGCTGTCATCCTCTGGTAAAGTCGGTGTGGAAAACAGGACACTCGATTTTACATTCCCGGTCAAATCGTCAAAAATCCGCACGTTCGTTTGTGCATCCCGCCCGCTGAAGGGTGCAAAAAAGGCTGCTTCACAGAACCTAAAGCAGCCTTTCAGAGCCTATGATCGAATCAGAATTTCTCTTCCGTGCCGTCCGGGCGGTAGAGCTGGACATATCTGCGCCACTTGTCCGCGCCCATCACCCGGCTGTAGCAGTCGGCCAGCTCTTTGTTGGCCGTCTCTGCATCCAGTGTCTCCCCCTCGGCAGGCAGGACCAGCACCCGGAACCATGCGTCGAAAAGATGCTCCGTCCAGCCGGTGTCAACGGCCCCGCAGCGGGCATAAAAGCCCAGACGCCGGACGGCCATGGCCTCGTCGTCGGCCTTCTCGGGACACTCGGCCTCGATGAGGATGGCCTTTGCGCCCTCCTCGTGGGCGGGCAGAGCGGCCAGCAAACGTGCGCCAATGCCGGTGCTGCGGTAGGCGGGCAGGACGGAGAAATAGTCCAGCTGGCTCACTTCACAGCCCATAGGCTGCACCATCAGCAGATAGGACACCAGCGTCTCCCCCTCGAACACGCCCCATGTGTGGGCCATGCCGGCGGCTTCACTGTTCAGTATCATGCTCAGGGGTTTCAGCTCGCTGGGCGGGAAGTCGCGGCGCATCTCGTCCAGATACACCCGCGTCAGCTCGTCGGCGGTGAGTTTCTTCCACGTAAAGGTCTGGGGCTTCATATCAAAATTCCTTTCCGATAAAAATACCGCCGGGCCGGGCGCAGCGGCCCGTTCCCGGCGGTGTTCGAGAAGCTGTTTGCGTAAGAAAACAGCTTCTTCGTTACAGCTGCTTGCGCAGGGCATCGTACACAGCCTGCACATCGCCCTTGATGACCACCTGGCAGGCGTTCTTGGCCGGGCGGATGACGCCCTCTGCGCCTGCGGCCTTGGCAGCGGCCTCGTCCACGGAGGCGTAGCTGTGCACCTCAAAGCGGAGGCGGGTGGCGCAGTAATCCACCTTGACGATATTATCCTTGCCGCCGAGGGCTTTCAGGATGCCGGAGGCCAGTGCCTCGCTCTCGGCAGAGCTCATGCTGGGCGTCTTTGCCCCGCCGTTCTTATGGTTGTGATAATACTTGCGCCCAAAATAGAAGCAGGCCATGGCCACCATGGCGAGAACGATCTTGAACGGCAGCGTGATCGGAAGGAATGTGACGATGAGCGCGATGACGATAGCGGCGATCCAGCTGTAAATATCCATTCCCAAAAACATACGATAATTCCTCCTTTGGGGAACGATGCGGCGGGCGCTTCCGGCAGGAAGCCGCCCGGACCCAGTCCGGGTACAACACCATATTAACATACTGCCGGGAAAAAAGAAAGCCTTTTCGGGCATCTTTCGGCCCGAGAGCTTGCATCCCGGGCCGGAATCGGGTACTATAAAGACAGTATATCCCCAATACACGGAAGGAGCATCCTTATGGAATGGACTGATATTCGCCTGACCGTATCCAAAGCCGACGCCGAGGCCGCTGAGGCCGTGGCCACCATGATCGCGGAGGGCGGCATTTATATCGAAGACTACAGCGACATCGAGGAACAGGTGGAGCAGATCGCCCACGTGGACCTCATCGAGCAGGAGCTGCTGGACAAGCCCCGGGACACCGTCATCATCCACATGTACCTCGAGCCGGGCGCTTCGCCGGTGGAGACGCTGGCCCTCATCGCGGCCCGGATGGAGGCCGCAGGCATCCCCTACACCTCTGAGACCGAGGGGGTGGAGCAGGAGGACTGGCAGAACGGCTGGCGCAAGTATTACCACCCGATGGACGTGGGCCAGCGCCTCGCCATCGTGCCGTCCTGGCAGGACTACGATACCGACCGCGTCAAGCTCATCCTCGACCCGGGCCTTGCTTTCGGCACCGGCGGCCATGAGACCACCAACCTCTGCCTCGAAGTGCTGGACGAGCGGGTCAAGGGCGGCGAGCGGGCCTCCATCCGTGCGGGACACCGGCCCCGGCAGCGGCATCCTCGCCATCGCAGCCCTCAAGCTGGGTGCAGCCGTGGCTGAGGGCGTGGACATCGACCCCGTGGCCGTCCGCACCGCCGGCGAGAACGCCGCCCTCAACGGCGTGGCCGACAAGCTCACCGTCCTCGTGGGCGATCTGTCCGACAAGGCCAGCGGCAAGTACGACATCATCACGGCCAACATCGTGGCCAACGCCATCATGTCCCTGGCCCCCGCCGTTCCCGGCCTGATGGCCGACGACGCCGTCTTCATCGCCAGCGGCATCATCGACAGCCGGAAGGATGAGGTCATCGCCGCGCTGGAAGCCGCCGGCCTCGCTGTGCTGGAAGTGAAGGAGAAGCGCGGCTGGGAGTGCATCGTCTGCAAAAAAGCGTAAGACCAACCTCTCAGTCAGTGCTTTGCACTGCCATTGCCGGGTTGCGGCTCCCAGCATTCGCTTCGTGCTTGAAAAGCACTTGCGCCTTGCTGGCCGCGGCCCCAACAACGACTCCCTGCTTCCGCCACTGGCGGCGGTCGTCGTTATTGCCCCTAATAGGGGAGCCTAAGATGTAAAGGATCAAAAATATGCCGCACCGTTATTTTACCACTGAAATTTCCGACGGCACCGCCGTGCTGCGGGGGGCCGACGCCCACCATCTCTCCCGCGTGATGCGGGGCAAACTGGGGGACACCGTCATCCTCTGCGACGGCAGCGCCGTCGAGTATACTGCCACCATCACCGGTTTCGGCGACGAGACGGTGGAGTTCAGCGTGGAGCCGGGCTACCCCAGCGCCGCAGAGCCCACCGTGGACGTCACCCTGCTGGTGGGTTATCCCAAGCAGGACAAGCTGGAGCAGGTCATCCGCCACGGCGTCGAGCTGGGCTGTGACCACTTCATCCCGTTTTTCAGCCGCTACTGCGTGGCCGCGCCCAAGAAGGAAGAGCAGAAAAACGAGCGCTACAACCGCATCGCCTTTGAAGCCGCCAAGCAGTGCGGCCGGGGCATCCTGCCGGATGTGGCCCTTCCGCTGCCCAACTTCGGGGCTGTCTGCCGCAGCCTCGACCAGTATGACCTCGTGCTCTTCTGCTACGAGTGCGGCGGCGCACCCCTGCGCCAGCTGCTGGCTGAGGCCACGCCCGCCGATGGCGAAAAGCTGAAGATCGCCATCATCACCGGCGCAGAGGGCGGTTTCGCCGCCGAGGAAGCCGAGATGGCCGCAAAAGCCGGCGCAAAGACCGTCGGCCTCGGCCCCCGCATCCTCCGCTGTGAGACGGCCCCGCTGGCCGTTGTCTCTGCCGTCATGACCCTGACGGGGAACCTCGAGTAAGTTCTGACATGAGAAACGGCGTCCCGCCGAGGTGGGACGCCGTTTTTCTTTATCTTGCATCTGCATCCCGCAGGGCCTTTTTGATGGTCAGCAGGTTCTGCGGGCTCATGGAGAAGCTGCGCAGTCCGAGGTGGAGATACTGGGTCGCGTTGACGGCATTGCCGACGGCGAGGCCGCAGATGGTGACGGGGATGTCCGCTTTCCTGGCGGCGTCCACCACCATGGCGATGAGCTTTTTCATGGCCGGACTGGCGGGGCGATAGTAGTGCTCGGCAATGGCCAGTTCCCGGCTCACCGCGTGGGTGTACTGGGTCAGATCGTTGGTTCCGATGACGAAGAACCGGCAGCCGTGAGCCGTGAAGTCCTCTGCCGTCATGCAGGCGGCGGGTACGCTGAGCATGACGCCGAAGGGGACGTCCGGCTCGAACTCCACGCCCCGCTCGGTGAGCTTGCGGCGGCAGTGGTCCACCACCTGCATGGCGGAATCCCAGTCCTCGACGTCTGTCACCATGGGGAACATGACCCGCAGCGGGCCTTTTGCGGCGGCACGCATGAGGGCGCAGATCTGAACTGCCATCTGGGGCAGATTGCGCAGGCTGCTGCGGATGCCCCGCAGGCCCAGCTTGGAGGACTGGACGCCCTGATAGGCGTCGGCCATGGTGCGGTCGGCACCGAAGTCGAAGGTGCGCACCGTCACCATCCTGCCCCTGGCGGCGGCGAGGCAGGAGGTGTAGAACAGATACTGCTCCTGCTCGTCCATGGCGTGGCCGGGCATCATCATGTAGCTGCTGCGCAGCAGGCCCACGCCGGACGCGCCGGACTCCATCGCGGTCCCCACGTCCTCGGGGCCGAAGCAGTTGGCCAGAAGCTCGAATTCTTCGCCGTCCCGGGTGCGGTTGGGCAGCTCAAGCTGGGCGTTCAGCTCCTCGTTCTGGCGCTGCATCTCGCAGATGCAGGTGATGGCGCTCTGCCGGGCGGCGGCATCCGGGTCAAGGATGCACTCACCCTCGGTGGCGTTCAGGATGACCTCGCGGCCGTCGCAGTCTTTCAGGAAATCTTCGCCCACCTGGGTGATGCCCGGGATGTTCAGCGAGCGGGCGATGATGGCCGCATGGCTCTGGCCGCTGCCCTCGGCGGTGATGAGGCCGAGGATGCGGCCCGCCGGGACGCTGAACAGATCGGTGGGCATGAGCAGGTCAGACGCAAGGATGACCGGGTGGTCGAGGGCCTGCCAGCTGCGGAGCCGGTGGCAGAGGATGTTGGTGATGCGCTGGGTCACGTCGAGGATGTCCACGCTCCGCAGCTGCATGTAGGCATTGTCCTTCATGGCGGCCAGCTGGGCGGCGTAGCGGCGGCCCACACGGTCCATCGCCTCGGCGGCACCGACGCCGGCTTTTATCTGGAAAGCCACCTCATTCATGAAGCCCTCGTCTTCCAGCATCATGCTCTGGAACAGGAAGATGGCCTGCTCCGAGGGCGCGGCGCGGCCGGCCATCTCGTCCAGCTCCTGCTGAGCGACCTTGATGGCGTCTTCCAGCGCCTGTTTTTCCTGTTCGGGGTGGAAAGGCCCCTCGCCGAACACCAGCGGCGGGCGGTCCAGCCGGCTGACCTGACCCAGCACAAGGCCGGGCGATGCGGTAAAGCCCTTATATACCTTCATGTTTCCATCTCCTCCGGCGGCACTCTGCCGGTCAGCGCCCGGCAGACCAGTGCCTGCAAAAAGGTGTTGGGCAGCAGAGCGGCCCGTGCGGCCTGCGCCGGGCCTGCTTCACCCTCGAACAGCGGCTCGAAGCTCCTGAGGCGCTCGAAGTCGCATTTTGCAAGGAAAGCTTCTCCCAAAGTACGGGTGGTGTAGTAGGGGGCAGGGTCTACGCCCACGTCCTCAGCCGCGGCTTCCAGCGGGGCAAGCTCTGCATCCGAGAGTTTTGCCAGCAGGAGAGCAGCGTCTGCCGTCAGGGTGGAGGGGTGCTTTTCCCGCACGTCCTTCTGGACGGCCTCGAAGGCCGCATGGAATGCGGCGGCATCCGCGCTGCTCTCAGCCCCGCTGTCCACAGCGTAGGCGCAGCCCCGCAGCCGCCCGAAGGCCCGCAATGTATCGTGGTAGCCCAGCTCGATGTTCCGCCGGGCGGTGGCGGGCTCGAAGTGGAGGATGTCGCCCAGCTCCCAGTAGCTTCGGATGAGGGTGGTGGGCAGGCCGGTGCGGTTGGGGCGGGTGATGCCCACACCCTCCAGGTCTACACAGACCAGCTCTTCTGCGCCCATCTTCTGGGCCAGCGCGGTGGGCATATTATCCCGGTAGCCGCCGTCGAGGTAAGACACCCCGTCGATGGTGTGGGCCCGCAGGGCGGGGAAGCAGGCCGCAGAGGCCAGCAGATAGTCTTTCACCTTGCCCTCGGGGATGTCTTCCAGCGGAAGCTCCCGGGCCTTGAGGGTCTTCTGCTCCACGGTCACAAGGCCCAGCCGGATGGGGCTTTTGCGGAGTTTCTCTTCGTCCAGCACCCGCTCGACGATCTCTTCCAGCGGCGTGACATCCATGCCGCCCTGAGTCACAGCGTCTTTGAGGAATGCGTGCAGCTCGGAAAGCGGCGCATCCTCGGCGGGCAGCTCCATCACATCCTGGCTGCGGATGGTCAGCCACATGTCCCGGGCCGTCTCGTAGAGGTCGAGGGCGAACATGGCGCCGTTCAGGCTGCCGACGCTGGTACCCGTAATGATCTGGGGCCGCCAGCCCAGCTCGATCAGCGCCCGCCAGACGCCCACCTGATAGCTGCCGCGGGCGCCCCCGCCCGCCAGCACCAGCGCCTTTACGGGGGTGTTGTTCTGCGCCATGTTTTCTGCCTCCTTTGATGTGTTCCGGTTTTGCCTAGATTATAGCATATTTCCCGGGAGATTTCTCTCTGTTTTTGTAACAAAAAATGTGCTATAATAAATTCACCTTGCCAGAACGATTCAGGAGGACGACAGATGCACCGCAAGCAATGGATTTTCGACATGGACGGCACCCTCACCGACAGCATGACCGTGGTGTGGCAGGGTGCACCGCTGGAGCTGCTGCGCCGCTATGGCCGCACCGCAAGACCCGGCATCCACGATGTTCTGCTGAGCATGGGGATGGTGGAGGGCGCGGAGTATCTCATCCGCACCTACGATCTGCCCCTGACCCTGCGGGACTACGAGCCTGCCATGCGGCAGGTCATCCGGGACCTGTACAAAAAAGTCGAGCTGAAGCCCGGCGTCCGGGAGATGCTGGCCCGGCTGAAAGCCGAGGGCGTGCGGATGTGCATCTGCTCCAACACCTGGGCAGAGCAGTGCGAAGAGGTGCTCACCCGGCTGGGCGTCGCAGACTGTTTCGAGTTCTTCTACACCGCACAGGGCGCGAAGAGCAAGGCCCACCCCGAGGTGTTCCACGAAGTCCTCGAGCGGCTG
>OAWP01000971.1_pt1 | contig 20348 bp, 19 predicted proteins | sample 1517081 | NCBI WGS metagenome assembly OAWP01 (sample SAMEA2580167, study PRJEB22360) | human gut metagenome | biome: human gut; feature: human-associated habitat; material: faeces | place: Denmark | collected 2008/2010 | reverse complement strand
CTGATGTAAACCAGCCTTATGTTGGGCCGTGTGATGCGGTTACAATAAAGCCCCCGTCTTCAGACGGGGGATTGTTTACGCACGACGACGCGATCCTCAGCATCGGCATGATCAACGTCGATCACACGCCAGCCCGCATACGGCGTCACGGTCATGCCGCCAAGCGCCGCATCAGCGGGCACCTTCAGCGATGCGCCAAGAACGTCTGCATGACGCTTCTGTCCCTGTGCCTTGCCCTCGTGGCGTTCGTACAAAGCCGAGGCCGTGAGAGCCGCAGGGCCGAAGCGATAAGCACCGTAAACCGGGCCGCCAACGTCGTTCCAGTCCTGAGAAACAAGACTGTCGCTCTTGACATTGCCCGTACCTGCGCTCAGAACTGCACCGAGCGTGAGGGTTTCAGTTGACCCCTGAACGCCGAAGAGCAGGCCGCTACGATCAGTGCGATATGCATCAAAATCGGTCTTGCCGTAGCTCGCATCGGCCCACAAGCCCGTGATTGCCGCATTCGCCTGAGACTCGATGGAAGCCATCGTCTGAGACGCCGCACCGCGAGCCGCAGACGTCAAGGCACCAACCGTCGTCGGAATCGCTATTGTCGCTTGGACACAAAAAACCTTACATCCTCCTTGCGGCGCGAAGTATCGGCTTTTGTTCTTTCTTCAGGCATAAAAAGAGGCAGGTCTTTACTTTTAAACGGTAAAGACCTGCCTGAAGAAAAATCCCGTGCCGGCAGGAGAAGTCTTTGTCAGAGCACGGGATTTTTGTGGAGGAGCTTTTCTCTCTTTTTATGCGCGAAGAGCGTTTAAGGCCGAGCCCGCACGGAACCACGTCAGCTGCTTGGCGTTATAGGAGTGCGCGGCTTCAAAACGTTCTTTTGTTCCGTCTTCGTGGGTGAGTTCCACGGTGACGGTCTTCCCGGGAGCGAGGTTCTTAAGCCCCAGCACCGAGATGCGGTCCTTTTCACGGATCTTGTCGTAGTCGACCGGGTTCACGAAGGTCAATGCAAGCACACCCTGCTTTTTGAGGTTGGATTCATGGATTCGCGCAAGGCTCTTCGCGAGCACCACTTCAACGCCCAGGTAGCGCGGCTCCATGGCGGCGTGTTCGCGGCTTGAGCCTTCGCCGTAGTTGTCGTCGCCCACAATCACGGACGCAATCTTGTGGTTCTTGTAGTAGCGCGCGACCTTGGCGGGCGTGTCGTAGCTCTTCGTGGCCGTATTCCAGACCTTGCCGGTTTCGCCGTTAAAGGCGTTTACGGCACGTTCAAGGAGGTTATCCGAAATCCGGTCAATGTTGCCGCGGTACGGAAGCCACTTGCCCCCCGGGGAGATGTGGTCGGTCGTGCACTTACCCTTGGCTTTAATGAGAAGCGGCAGCGCCGTCATGTCCTTGCCGTCCCAGGCGGGGAAGGGATCAAGCAGGCGGATGCGTTCAGCATCGGGGCTCACCTTGATTTCCACCTTCTTGTAGTCGGGGAGAATGCAGCCCTTCACTTCCTTCACAAAGCCCTTCACGGGGAGCTCTTCTCCCTGCGGGACTTTGAGGGTGTAGTTCATGCCGTTTTTGCCGCGCACAGAGTCCTTCAGGGGATTAAAGGTGAGGTCACCCTCAACGGCCATCGCCATCACGATTTCGGGGGACGCGAGGAACGCGTTTGTCTTTTTGCTCCCGTCATTGCGGCCGGCGAAGTTACGGTTAAAGGACTCGATGATGGAATTCGGAACCTTGGGGTTGCCGGTCGTGCGGTGCCACTGGCCGATGCAGGGACCGCAGGCGGTTGCCAAAACCGTGGCGTTCAATTTTTCAAAGACGTCAAGCACGCCGTCGCGCTTTAACGTTTCAAAAATCCGCACAGAGCCCGGCACAACCATGAGGGGCGTCTTTAAGGTGAGGCCGTTATCCAAAACCTGCTTGGCAACGCTTGCCGCACGCGTGATGTCTTCATAAGACGAGTTCGTGCAGGAGCCGATGAGGGCCACCTCGAGTTTCTGCGGATACCCCTTTTCACGCACGGTTTGAGCGACCGTCGACAAAGGCATCTTCGCATCCGGCGAGAACGGTCCGTTGATGTAGGGTTCAAGCGTCGAGAGATCAATTTCGATCACGCGGTCGTAGTACTTCTCGGGGTTGGCGACAACGGCGTCATCAGCCTGCAGGTCCTTGGCGACTTTATCTGCCATCGCAGCAACCGCCGCGCGGCCCGTGGCGGTGAGGTAGCGCTTCATCGCGTCGTCGTAACCGAAGACCGTGGTCGTGGCGCCCACTTCCGCACCCATGTTGCCGATCGTGGCTTTGCCGGTGGCAGACAAGTTCTTGCAGCCGTCGCCGAGGTATTCAATCACGCAGTTCGTGCCGCCCTTGGTGGTGAGGATCCCGGCGACCTTCAGAATCACGTCTTTGGGAGAAGCCCAGCCGTTTAATTTGCCGGTGAGCTTGACGCCGATGATTTTCGGCATCTTGAGTTCCCATTCCATGCCCATCAGAGCATCAACGAGGTCGGCGCCGCCCACACCGATGGCGAGCATCCCGAGACCACAGGCCGTGGGCGTGTGGCTGTCCGTGACAAGCATCATGCCGCCCGGGAAGTCGTAGTTTTCCAGAAACACTTGGTGGCAGATGCCGGAGCCCGCGGGCCAGAAGTCAAAGCCGTAGCGGCCCGAAACCGTGCGCAGGAAAGAGTACGTTTCCCAGTTACCCTTGTCGGCAACCTTCAGGTCCGGAATGGCGCCGCGGTTAGCCTGCACGAGATGGTCGCACACCATGGCCGCGGGAAGCGCAATGCGTTCTTTCTTCGAGGTCAGAAACTGAATGATCGCCATCGGGCCGCCGATGTCGTGCGTGCCCGCGCGGTCCGGACGCAGTTCAATGTAGTCCTTGCCGCGGGCAAAGTCCTTCATCGCATCCTGATGGTAAAGGTGCGTGTAGATGATCTTTTCCGTGAGCGTCAACGGGCGGTTTAAAACCGCACGCACGCGCGCCATGCGCTTGGGGAACTCCGCGTAGAACTTTTCGATCATTGCAAAGTCGCGGATGTGGGCCGTGTCTTCGGCGGCCTCAGCCGTTGCGGCAGCGTGGGGGAGCGCAGAGACCGCGGCAGCGGCGGCCGTGCCCTGAAGCAGTGTGCGGCGCGAGACGGTGACTTTTTGAGCCATGGTGTTTTCTCCTGTGTTTCGTTGCCGGAAATCATTCGTGTTCGGTGATTCCTTTCCGGCCGTTTTTTCTTACTGACCGGAATTTTTCTGCCGAAGCACCACTAAGTAGCCGCGAAAAAAATCAACACAAAGAGAAAACGCAAAGAAAAACCCGGCAGCCGAAAATGTCCGGTTGCCGGGGGCGTGCGGGACGTTAGCCCCGCGTTACATGTGCCGCATTACTTGGCGGAACGTGCCGCCGCTTCAAAGGCCGCTGCTTCACCGGCAATACGTCCGAAGACGATGATGTCGGTGTAGGCATTGCCGCCCAAGCGGTTCGTGCCGTGGGTGACGCCCGTGACTTCACCGGCCGCCCAAAGGCCCGGAATCACCTGGCCCTTGGCGGTGAGAGCCTGTGCCTTTTCGTTGATTCTCACGCCGCCCATCGTGTGGTGGGTGGAGGGAACGGCCTTAATCACGTAGTACTGGCCCTCACTCATGTCCATCAAGCCGCCTCTGTGATGGAAGTCCTTGTCGTTACCTTTGCCGGCCATCGAGGAGACACGTTTGACGGTGCTCTCAAGCTGTTTTAAGGGCATCTTTGTGAAGTCGGCGATGCACTTTAAGTCCGGGCACGTGGCCATGATGCCTTGCTTCGTGAAGGCTTCGTATTCGGTCGGGTGTTCCTTGACGGTATTGGAGATCTTGCCGATGTTGTCGTTCCAGAGCACCCAGCAGTAGTTGCCGGTCTGCTTCAAAATGGCTTCAGACAACACGTCGCGGCGTTCGAGCTCTTCCACGAAGCGCTTGCCTTCTTGGTTCAGCATAATCGCGCCGTCAAAGCGGCTGTCGGCAATCAATTCAATGACGCCAGAGATCGGGTCGCAGATCGGGTAGGTCTGGATGTAGCCCATGTTCACGAGCTGGGCGCCGGCGCGCTTGGCCATATAAAGCGCTTCACCGGTCGTGCCGGGGGCGTCTGTGGTCTTAAAGCGTTCATCAATCTTGGGGTTGTACTTCTTGACCATTGCCTTGTTGGCACCAAAGCCGCCGGTAGCCAGCACCACGCCGCCCTTGGCGTTAAAGGTGTAGGTTGCGCCGTGCGAGGTGGCCTTTACGCCCACCACGCGCCCGGTCTTATCCTTGATGAGTTCTTCGGCTTTCATGTCGGTGATCACCGGGATCCCGAGCTCATCGGCCTTGGCCTGGAATTTCGCAATGAATTCCGTGCCCGTGTGGCCCACCGGAATCAGCGCACGCTTGCGGCTGTGGCCGCCGAAGAAAAAGAGGTTGTCGTCTTCAAAACGCACGCCCAGGTAGTCGCGGCACCATTTGGCGGCGTCAAGGGCGTTGGCAGTCATGACGTTAATGACCTTCATGTCGCCCTTTTTGTCACCGCCCTTAAAGGTGTCGGCGGCGTGCCGCTCGGCGCTGTCGTCCAGGATCCCGAGTTTGGGCTGCACCCAGTTGCGCGCGGCATTCATTTCGGCGCCCGAAATGAGGGAGTTGCCGCCCACGGCCGGCATCTTTTCCAGAAGCACAACGTTGGCACCGGCGTTCTTTGCTTCAATGGCGGCGGAGAACCCGGCGCCGCCCGCACCGATCACGACGACGTCGTAGTTACTGACGGCGGGGATGTTTTTGACGACCTTCTTAATGGCCTTGGCGTCGGCTTTGGAGAGCGTCACGCCGGCTTTTTTGGCGGCGTCTTTGACGGCATCAAGAAAGCCCTTCGAGGAGAAGGTGGCGCCGGAGATTGCATCAAGGTCGGCGCTGTTTGAGGCGATCACAGCTGCCTTCAGGTCGGTGTAGACCTTCTTGGCCAGCACCGGGTTTTCGGCTTCCTTCACGATCTCGATCGCCTGGATGCGGCCGTTATCAAAGGTGACGGCAACCGTCATGTCACCGTGTTTACCGACGCCCGTACCCTGCGTGGTGACGGGAGCGGCAACGGCAGCGGCGGACATAAGACCGACGGCGGCTGCTAAAAGAGTCTGACGAAACAACATGGTTTCTCCTTGCTTTGCGAAAACGGGGAGTACGGGCGGCATACGTGCTGCCGCGGTCCCTCGGTAAAAATGCTTACCTAAAGATCATAATCCGCGCGCCGGGCGCGTGCGGCAGGCGATCTGCGGCTGTGTTGACGCAGACGGAGAAAGAAGCAAAAGCAAAGAAAAACAGGGTTTAGACGCTTGTTTTTCGGGTTAAACCTGTCTACAATATCGCGTTTTCGCATCCTTGCTGCACCGATACGACGCTCGGGCAGCTTATTTCCGTAAGGAGGAATCAATGCGTCATTATGAACTGTGCGTCATCGTGCACCCGGATCAGTCCGAACAGGTCCCCGCGATGATCGAGCGCTACAAGTCCCTCATCCTCGAACAGGGCGGTAAGGTTCACCGCATCGAAGACTGGGGCCGTCGTCAACTCGCTTATCCGATCCAGAAGCTCGTGAAGGCTCACTACGTGCTCATGAACATTGAGTGCACGAGCGAAACGCTTGCTGAGATCGAAAACGGATTCCGCTTCAACGACGCGATTCTGCGTCACCTCACCGTCAAGATGAAGAAGGCCGAAACGGCTCCCTCCGTCATGATGAAGACGGTTGAGAAGGATGAGGCCCGCAAGGCTGCCGCTGCTGCTGAAGCCGCCGCTGCCCGCGAAACTGAAGCTGCTCCGGCTGCCGAAGCCGCCGCAACCGAGGCCTGATAACGGATTAAGAACAAAGAGGCTCAGTGACTGAAACCACCAAGGCCTGCGGCATCAACACCCTTGCAATTTCCGGTGTTGTCGTCGAAGCCCGCGAGCTGCGCTACACGCCGGGCGGTATCCCCGTCTGGGAAGGGCGCCTGCATCACACGGCCGAGGTTTTCGAGGCCGGAGCGGTGAGAAAGCTCGAATTTGACTTTCCCGCGATTGCCTTTGCCGAAGCGGCTCTTGCCCTGGCAAAGACAGCAACAGGTAAGGCAATTCAAATCAAAGGGTTTCTTTCGCCGCGGTCGGTCAAGAGACAAAGACTCGTTGTTCACATAACGGAATTCAAAAACTAGGAGTTGAAAAATGGCATTTGGTGCAAAAGGTAAGGGCAAGCCCCGCCGCAGCAACCAGCAGAGCGCTCTCTTTAAGCGCAAGAAGTTCTGCCGCTTCACGGCCGAACACGTCGAAATGATCGACTACAAGGACATCGATACGTTGCGTGATTTCATTCAGGAAAACGGCAAGATCATGCCGGCCCGCCTGACCGGAACCAAGGCGCACTATCAGCGTCAGCTCGACACCGCGATCAAGCGTGCCCGCTTCCTCGCTCTGTTGCCCTACACCGATAACCAGGGGACGCGTTAATCATGCAGGTCATTCTTCTCGAAAAAATTACTCACCTCGGTGAACTCGGCGCTGTCGTTAAGGTCAAGGACGGCTACGCCCGTAACTTCCTGATTCCTCAGGGGCACGCCAAGCGCGCCACCAAGGCCGCCATCGCTGAATTCGAAGCCCGCCGTGCCGAACTCGAAAAGGCCCAGGCTGAACGCATCGCTGCGGCTCAGGACGTGGCCTCCAAGCTCAACGGTCAGACCGTTGTGATTAAGAGCAAGGCCGGTGTTGACGGCCGTCTGTTCGGTTCCGTCACGAACGCCGAGATCGCTGAAGCGGTTGACAAGCTCGGCTTCCAGATCAAGAAGAGCCAGGTCCGTACGCCGCTCGGCGCCATCAAGGCCGTGGGCGACTTCACGATCACCATCGGTCTGATGACCGACATCACCGCCGACGTCACCGTCCAGGTGGTGGCCGAAGAGTAAGAAGCCCTCGGGGTTCTTGCTTAGTGTGGGGCGCGTCTCAGACGTGCGCCGGCACTGCAAACCGGTTTGTTTTGCAGGCTGTCTTTTTTCGACGGCCCGGCGAAATGAACCGGTTTTCTTTTGCCTTGAAAAAATTGGAAAAATACGGATTGAGCAGGGGCCTTGAGTCGGATAAGATAGCGGCCTCGAAAGAAAAGAAGACCGAGTCTGGAGTGATGATGGACGATATGGATTTGGGGGCGATCCCCGTTGAAAATGCGGATACGGAAGTAGCGTCCGTACGCCGCCCCCCGCAGTCAATTGAAAGCGAGCAGAGTGTTCTTGGGGGCCTTCTGCTTGACAACAACGCCTTTGACCTCGTTGCCGACGTCATCGGCCCGGACGACTTCTACCGGCACGATCACCGCCTCATCTACGAAAAGATTCAGCAGATGTGCACGGCCGGTCAGCCCGCCGACGTCGTGACCGTCTTTACGGCTTTAGACAGCGAAGGCAAAGCCCAGGAAACAGGGGGCTTGGCGTACCTTTCAAACCTCGCGACCGGCACGCCCTCCGCGGCCAACATCCGCCGCTACGCTGAAATCGTGCGTGACCGCTCGATTCTGCGGCAGCTGGTGACCGCGGGCGACCAGATCGCCACCTCAGCGCTTGCCCCTCAGACCGGGGACGTCTCGCAGCTCCTTGACCAGGCCCAGAGCGTCGTCTTTGCCATTGACGAAAAGTCCAACAAGGGTAAGAAGGGTTTCCGCGTCTTAAATGAACTGGCCGCAGACGTCACGCGCGAACTGCAGGCCCTTTACCAGATTAAAAGCAGTGATGACGTCACAGGGCTTCCCACCGGCTTTACGGTATTGGACCGCATGACTTCGGGGCTGCAAAAGGGGGATCTCATCATCGTCGCGGGGCGTCCCTCCATGGGTAAGACGTCTTTTGCCTTGAATATCGCAGAGTACGCGGGGCTTTCACTCAAAATGCCCGTGGCGGTATTTTCCATGGAAATGACCTCGGTGCAGCTCGCGAAGCGCTTGATCAGCTCCGTGGGCCGCATCGACGCGCAGAAAATGCGCCGCGCCCGGTTTGACGACACCGACTGGTCGCACTACACCGAAGTGGTCGCGAATATGGCAAAGGCCCCGTTTTATATCGACGACACGCAGGGCCTGACGGTAAACGAACTGCGTGCCCGCGCAAGGCGCCTTGTGCGTAAGACCGGGCCCTTGTCTTTAATCGTCGTTGACTACCTGCAGCTCATGAGCGGGTCGGCTCGCGCTGCTGCCGCCGAAAACCGTGCGGCCGAAATTTCGGAAATTTCCCGAGGACTGAAGGGCCTCGCCAAGGAAATGGACGTCCCCGTCATTGCGCTTTCGCAGTTAAACCGCGGCGTGGACGCGCGTACCGACAAGCGCCCCGTGATGAGTGACCTCCGTGAATCCGGCGCTATCGAACAGGACGCCGACGTCATTCTCTTTATTTACCGTGATGAGGTCTACAACAAAGAAACGCCCGACAAGAACGTCGCGGAAATCATTATCGGCAAACAGCGTAACGGCCCCACGGGCATTGTGCGCATGCGCTTTGACGGTATGTTCACGCGCTTTGACAACTTGGCCGAAGACGTAAACGTTCCGCCCGAGATGGCGCAGTAAAGATTGGGAGAGATGTATGTGGGAGACTCTGAGTTCAGTTAACTGGGGGGACGTTGCACTGTGGTGTGCGGTCATTGTTCTGATTCTTGTGGGGATTGCCGGAACGATTGTGCCGGCGCTGCCCGGGCACCCCATGATTTTTGCGGGCGGGTGGCTTGCCGCCTGGATCGGGGACTATCAGGAAATCGGCTGGGTGACGTTGGTTATCCTGGGGGTACTCACGGTGATCGGCTTTGCCGTTGACTGGGTCGCGCAGACAATGGGCGCGCAGAAAGCCGGGGCCACGAAGTACGGTACCGCGGGCGCTTTGATCGGCACGATCGCCGGGCTATTTATGGGCATTTTCGGGATTCTTTTTATGCCCCTGATCGGCGCCTTTATCGGGGAATTCATTGCGCAGCGCAACCTCAAGGTGGCCGGCAACGTCGGCATTGCCACCTGGATCGGCATGATGGTGGGGTCGGCACTTAAGATTGCGCTGGCGTTCATGATGACCGGCATCATTTGTTTTGCCCTTTGGTTCTGATAGAGAATTTTTAGGGGAGTGCCGGCGGTGTGTTCTGCACTGCCGGACAGCGCAGAGGCTCGGAAGGCTATGATCTTTCGGGCCTTTGTTTTTGGGGTGTGCCGTTTGAACTGAGGGAGCGTTGGTGTAGGGTAGGCCCCTAAAACCGAAAATTCGCGTTTTCTCTTTTAAATCAACAAACTATTTTCTGATGCACAAATCCGTTTTGGACAGTAGTGTAGCAGAGTCTATTTTGGACAGCAGTGCTGTTTGACGCGAAAAAAACGGGCGGAAATTCCGCCCGTGAGTGCTTGAAAGACGCGGTTTAGAGCGCCTCAGCGGCAAAGTCCGCGAGGCGGCTTCGCTCGCCCCTTTCAAGCGTCATGTGGCCTGCGTGCTTCCAGCCTCTGAAGCGGTCAACGACGTAGGTAAGGCCCGAGGAGCCTTCGGTGAGGTAGGGCGTGTCGATCTGCGCGATGTTCCCGAGGCACACAATTTTTGATCCCGGACCCGCACGCGTGATGAGCGTTTTCATCTGCTTGGGCGAGAGGTTCTGGGCTTCGTCGATGATGACAAGCTTATTTAAAAACGTTCTGCCGCGCATAAAGCTCATGGATTTGACGCGGATGCGGCTGCGGATGAGATCATTGGCGGCGTTGCGGCTCCAGTCGCTTGTGCCGCGCTCGCTCTTATTTAAAACCTCGAGGTTGTCTTCCAGAGCCCCCATCCAGGGCTGCATCTTTTCTTCTTCAGTGCCGGGCAGAAACCCGATGTCTTCGCCCACAGAGACGGTCGCACGCGTAAAGATGATTTCGCTGAATTTGCGCATATCCAGTGTCTGCGTGAGAGCCGCCGCAAGCGTGAGAAGGGTCTTGCCGGTTCCGGCCTGCCCGAGTAACGTCACAAAGTCGATCTCGGGGTTCATCAAAAGGTTTAAGGCCATGCTCTGCTCGGGGTTACGCGCGTGAATGCCCCAAACTGCGTTTTGCGGCTGCATGTAGTCCTTAAGCGTTGCAAGCGTCACGATGCCGTTTTCAACGCTTTGCACCTGCGCAAGAAACTCGGCGTCTTTTGAGGCCACAAATTCGTTCACGTAAAACGTGAGGCCGGGGAGTGTCGCAAACCGGTACCACGTGCGGCCGTCCGCCTGCCAGGACTCAAGGCTTTTGGCGGTGAGGTCCCAAAAGTTCTCAGGCAAAACCGTGCGGCCCGTGTAGAGAATGTCCGTGTCGTCGATCGTCTTATCGTTAAAGTAGTCTTCGGCGGCCATCCCCAGGGCCGTCGCTTTGATGCGCATGTTGATGTCTTTACTCACAAGCACCACGGACTTGTGGGGAAGTTTTGCCTGCAGCGCCTTTACGGTCGCAAGGATCATGTTGTCGGCTTTTCCCGCGGGAAGTCCCGAGGGGAGTTCGGCCCTCAGTTCCTCCGTCTCAAAGAAAAGCCGGCCCTTACATTCGCGGTTTCCGAGCGCATTTAGGGGCGCACCCTCGGTGATGTCGCCCGCGGAGGTTTCCAGCAGCTGATCGATGCTGCGGCTTACCTGTCGGGCGTTACGCGCAATGTCGCTCACACCGGTCTTGTGGTTGTCGAGTTCCTCAAGCGTTGTCATCGGGAGAAACACGTCGTGCTCCTCAAACCGGAAAATCGACATCGGGTCGTGCAAAAGGACGTTCGTGTCAAGCACAAAAACGCGCGGTTTGTCGGCGGTTTTGGCAGCGCGCCCTTTTCTGAGGCGGCTGGCACCCGCGTCCGCCTCTTTGGGGACCGAAAGCTCCTCTTTGGCGGCTTTTCCGGGTAACTTCAGGGCGGGCGCTGCGGGCCTGGGGCTCTTTGCGGGTTTCTCGTGTTTCAGAGCCTTTGCGTCGGGCGTCTTGGTTGCGGGCTTAGAGCCCTCTTTTGCGGTTTTGGCCTTAACAGCCGCCGGGGCTTTCGCCTTCACGGGTTTGGCAGCCTTTTTGAGGTCTTCGGGTTTGACACGGGCACCGTATTCACGGCGGGCGAGGATATCGCCTTCAACTTTGGGGGCGGAGGGAAGCGGCATAGGACTTACCGAACAAACAAATTTTTGATACGCACAATCGTAGCGGGATTGTTTGTTCTCTGCATGACGAGCCCGCCGGGAAACTCACGGGCGGGCTTGGGTTGGAAAGGCATCAGCCTTTTGGCGTGAAGTACCCCGGGTACTCGCGCACGGCACGCACCACGCCGCGGCAGACGGCCTGCGCCACACGCGTCTGGTGCTGGGAGCTTCTCAAGCGGCTCTCGTCGCTCGGGTTACTCAGAAATCCGGTTTCAATGAGAATCGAGGGAATGCCCTGGGCTTTCAAAACCGCAAACTCGGCGGATTCCACGCTGTCTTTGTGCAGCGATTCGACTTTACCCATTTCAGCAAGCACCGCGTGCCCGATCTGTAGCCCCGCAATGAGTTTGGATTCGGCGAGCATGTCAACTGCGGCCTGGCGCGCCTGCTGCGGGACGGTGGAAAAGTCAACACCCCCGATTTCGTCCACCTTATTTTGTGTCTGCGCCAGCCACCGGGCCTGCAGGGACGAAGCCCCCGTCGTACTTAACGTAAAGACCGAGGCCCCGTGCGCAGAGGACGAGGTCCAGGCGTCGGCGTGCACGCTCACAAAAAGATGCGCTTTTTCGGTGACCGCGCGCTGCGCGCGTTTATGTAAGGGGATAAAGACGTCGGTCGTACGGGTAAGAACGGCGCGCATTCCGCGCGTGCGGTTAATCTGGTTAGCGAGCTTTTTGGCAATCTCCAGAACCACGTGCTTTTCGTAGGTCTTTTTGCGGCCCACGGCACCGGGGTCGGCACCGCCGTGCCCGGCATCAATCACCACGCAGATTGTTTCCTTTTTGCGGGCGGTGTTTTGTTTCACGGGTTTGTGCTCGGCGGCCTTCGCTGTCTGCCGGGGTGTGCTTTCTGTCTGCGTGATCTGAGCGGACTTTCCTTCGGCAAAGCGCACGCGGAAACGCGAGAGGGAACTGCCGGTAAGGACGGCACCGCCCACGCCCTTCTTCATCTCCACGACGATACGCACAGTGTCGGGCTTATATTGCCCGCAGCGTACGTCCGAGACAAAGCGGTCCGAGGCAATGCGCCGGATATCGCGCGAGAGTTCCTCGGTGAGTTTCACGCCCTCAATATCGATGAGGTAGCGCACGGGGTTGCGGCCGCCCAACACATGCGTGCGGATTTTTGAGGCCCCCGGCGCCGAGACCGTGAGCACGCCGTAAGAGGATGTCCGATCGTAGTCGGCGGAAAGCCTGGCGGCAGCGGCAAGCGTCACAACGGGCACGCCGTAGGCGAGCGTGAGCATGGACGCTAAAAGTGTGCGGCGGGAGGTCATGGCGTTACTTGCACCTTCTTTAAAACGCGGTGGCCAAGCTCTGTTGTGGCCGTCATTTTCGCGGTGCGCGAAAGGGGCGTCTCCGGCGTGAGTTCAATCACAAGGTCCGCCGCGGGCAGTAACGGTTCTGCTTTTTCACTCCATTCGGATACGCAGACGTTGCCGGCACCGAAAAGATCCCGGAAACCCGCATCGTCAAATTCCTGCGGGTCTTCAAACCGGTAGAAATCAAAGTGGTGCAACGTGATGCCGTCAGTGAGGTCGTAATCGGTCACAAGCTCAAACGTGGGGCTTTTCACTCGCCCGGCAAAACCGGCAGCGCGCAAAAGCGCGCGGGTAAACGTGGTCTTTCCGGCGCCGAGGTTTCCCTCAAGGCGCAGGTTAAAACCGGTTTCCCGAAGTGCGGGTGCGTGTGCCAGAAGCGCCGCGCAGAGTGTGGCTGCGAGGTGCGCCGTGGCCGCTTCATCGGCTAACGTGAGCGTTGTGATTTCGTCCTCTCTCATGATGGCCGCAAGTATAACGGGAGAGACTTGAGAGGCCTCATTTTTTTTCAACAATGCGAACAGACTTTTACATGCGGCCGGAGGTACCGCCTTATTTACGCCGCCGAAGGCTTGTGAAAGAATACGGATCCCTTTTTTCGTGCCTATCGTGCCGACCGGAGTCTGTATGCAGGAGAGCCTTGCCAAAATTCTCTCGTTTGTGGCCTTTATCGTCCTGGGCTACATCCTTCGGCGCACGGGTGTTTTAAAGGCGGAGACTTTCCACGCGGTGAGCGGCCTAGTGATCTATGTGACGCTCCCTTGCGTCATTGCCGCAAACCTTAACGGCATCCGCATCGAAGGCACGATGCTTCTGATCGCGCTTTTTGGCTTTGCCGCAAACATCCTGCTTCTCACCTACGCCTGGATCCTGACACTGAGAACGAAAGACCGGGATATGCGGGACTTTATCCGTTTGAACCTCGGGGGCTTTTCGGTGGGGCCCTTTGCCGTCCCCTACGTTTCGGCCTTTTATCCGTCGCAGGGGGTGCTCGCAACGTGCGTTTTTGACGTCGGAAACGTCATTATGAGCGGTGGCGGCACGTATGCGCTCATATCCGGCAGCCGCGTGCAGACAACCTTCAGGGCGGCCGTAAAACTTATCGCCTCAAAACTCGTGCGCTCGGGCCCTCTGGTTGCCTTTGCCGTGATGGTGGTGTTGTCGCTGTTTTCTCTGAAACTTCCTCAGGGCGTGGTGGAGATTGCCAAGATCGGCGCGGCCGCGAACGCCTTTTTGTGCATGATCATGATCGGGGAGAGCATTGACCTCTCGATGACACTGAAAAAGTTTCTGATCGTCGCGCGCATTGTGGCTTTGCGCATTATCCCCTGCATTGCCTTGGCCTGGTTTGCCTACCACTACATTCCGGCAGACGACGAGGTACGAAAGGCGCTTGTTTTAACGTGTCTTGCGCCCATGCCCGCAATGAGTCTTATCTACACGGCAAGCCTGGGGCTAGACCTCGCGATGGCGGCAAACTTAAGTTCCGTGTGTGTCGCGGTTTCGATTGCCTCGATGTCGGTGGCTCTGATGATCATGTAGGCGGGCAACAAAAACGGGAGCAACTCAGATACGAGCGCTCCCGTTCACCGCCATTAAAATCGCTTAGCGGACGATGCAGCCGTCTTCACCTTCAGCGCGCGGCGTGATGGTGCCGATGCGGTAAACCGTTTCGCCTTCGGCGCGGAAGGCTTCCGCGGCTTTTTCAGCGTCTTCGGCTGCGACCACCACGGCCATGCCGATGCCGTTATTAAAGACGCGGTGCATTTCGTGGTCGGTGATGCCGCCCTTTTCCTGCAGCCAGTCAAAGATGGCGGGGCGCTTCCAGCTGCCCGCGTCGATTTCGCACTTCACGGTTTCAGGCAGAACGCGCGGAATGTTTTCCACGAGGCCGCCCCCGGTGATGTGGGCCATCCCCTTGATTTTCACCTTCTGCAGGACGTTTAAGACCTGTTTGACGTAAATGCGGGTGGGTTCCATCGCGCGGTCCGCAAGCGTTGCGCCGTCAAAGGGCATGTTCCAGTCGGCTCCGGCGACTTCCACGACCTTGCGGATTAAGGAAAAGCCGTTGGAGTGGGGGCCGGAAGAGGCAAGACCCAAGACCACGTCGCCCGCGGCAATCGTCTTACCGTCAATGATTTCGTCTTTTTCCACAACGCCCACGGCAAAACCGGCGAGGTCATATTCGCCCTCGGGGTACATGCCAGGCATTTCCGCGGTTTCGCCGCCGATTAAGGCGCAGCCCGCAAGTTCACAGCCCTTGGCGATGCCTTTGACAACACGTTCGGCGATGTCGACGTTCAGTTTCCCGCAGCCGTAGTAGTCAAGGAAAAAGAGGCTCTTTGCGCCCTGAACGAGGATATCGTTCACGCTCATTGCCACAAGGTCCTGACCCACGGTGTCGTGGCGGCCGAGCTTAAAGGCAAGCATCAGCTTGGTGCCCACGCCGTCGGTGCCGGAAACGAGCACCGGGTTGCGGTATTCGCGGCCGATTTCAAAGAGGGCGCCGAACCCCCCGATGCCGTTTAAGACGCCGGGAATCAGGGTTCGCTTTGCCGCGGGCTTAATGCGTTCAACGAGTTCGTCACCGGCTTCAATGGAAACGCCTGCGCCGGCGTAAGACAGTTGTGTCATAGGAAAAATTACCGCTAAAAATAGGGAATAGAAAGAAGTCGCGCTACACTTGCCGCGGCCCGCATTCTCTGCAAACGATTATTGTAACGGAAGGCGGCGCCCCGGGTTCCCGTTTTTTGTGCGGGAGCGGCTCACTTTTTGACTTTTTTCTTTGAAACCGCGGTTTTGCATGCCCTTTGAGCAATTAGCCCTCAATCTGACCGAGACCGAAGCGCCGACACTGGAAAATTTCGACGCCGACGGTAACCGTGAGGCGGTGGCTGCGCTGGCTGCCTGCCGTGCGGGCACGGGGCCGCAGTTTATCTGCCTCTGGGGCCGGGCCGGCAGCGGCCGCACGCATTTGCTGCGCGCTTTAACGCCGCAGCAGTCGCGGCGCGTGCCGGAGTTTGATGAGCGCATCCGGCTTTACACCGCGGATAACGTCGAAGCGTTTGACGCCGAAGACATGGAGCGGCTTTTTATCCTCATGAATGAGGTAAGGGCGCACCCGGCCTCGCGCCTGGTGACCTCAGTCGACAGGCCCCCTCTGATGCTGGCCGTGCGCGAAGATATCCGCAGCCGACTTGCCTGGGGCCTTACCTTTGAAATCCGGCCCTTAAACGCGGAGCACGCAATGGCCGAATTTGAGCGCCGCGCCGTGATGCGGGGCATTGACCTCAGTCCCGAAGTGCTTCACTGGATTGAGACCACCTGCCCGCGGGACATGAAAACGCTCATGCGGCTCTTAAACGCCGCCGATGTGTATTCATTGCAGCGCAAGCGCCGCGTCACGATTCCTCTGATGCAGCAGCTTCTTGAAACCTTATAAGAACTATGAAACTCGCTGTTTTTGACCTCGACCACACCCTGATGCCGATGGACACAAGCGGCTCCTGGGTGATCTGGATGACGGCTGCCTCAGGCTTAAGGCTTGAACCGGTCCTTGCTGCCGTTCGTAAGTTTGACGCCGATTACGACGCCGGGTGCCTTGATATCGACGAATTTATGGCAACCCAGATGCAGTGGCTCGCCAGGTTTCGCCGGGCGCATCTGGAGCGCGTGCGGGAAGCCTTCACGAAGTACAGGCTCGCGCCCAACGTGCCGCAGGCCTCCCTCGACCTCGTTGAAAGCCACCGCGCCGCGGGCGACGTGACCGCCGTCTGTACGGCCACGTACTCTTTTGCTAGCGCCCCTTCCGCCAGGCTTTTCGGCGTCGAGCATCTTTTGGCGTGCCGGGCGGAAACGGATGAGCGGGGTGAATTTACGGGGCGGCTTGCCGGCAGAAACAGTTTCGGCCCCTCAAAGATTGCGTACGTAAAGGATTTTCTCGCAACCGACACATGCCGGGGACTTACCGCAGCCGACGTTGTTTTTTATTCCGACTCGATGGTCGATATGCCGCTTTTTAACTTTGTGGACGCCGCGGGCGGCACGTGTGTGGCGGTGAACGCGTCGCCGGAACTTGCGGCCGAAGCCGACCGCCGCGGCTGGAAGAAAATCGCGACTTATACCGAGGAGATGCTCGCGCGGGCTATGATTCCCGCCATGGGCGCACAGTTATATCCGGAGGTTTTCCGTCATGTTTGATCGTATCCGTCGTATGGTGACCGACTTTCTGAGCGGGCCGGACAGAACGCTCAGCAAGACCCCGCGCGTGATTCCCGCCTCCGAGCACGGCATTGACCCGAAACTTGTGCCCTTCAGCGCGAAGCGCACCTGTGAACTCCTGCAAAACCGGGGCTTTAAGGCGTATATCGTGGGCGGAGCCGTCCGTGACCTCCTGTTGGGCGCAACTCCCAAAGATTTTGACGTGGCAACCGACGCCACCCCGCAGCAGGTAAAGCGCATTCAGCGGCGCGCCTTCATCATCGGTAAGCGCTTTCGCCTTGTGCACGTCGTTTTCGGTCAGGAAATCATTGAGTGCTCGACTTTCAGAGCCCTGGACGCCGACGGCGTCCGAAAAGATGCTCAGGGGCGGGTGGTAAGTGACAACGTTTTCGGCGAAATGTGGGAAGACGCTGCGCGCCGCGACTTTACGGTAAACGCCCTTTACTACGATCCCATGAAGGGCGACGTGTTTGACTACCACCACGGCTGGGAAGATCTGCAGCGAAAGCGCCTCAGAATGATCGGGGACCCCGAAGAGCGCTACCGTGAAGACCCCGTGCGCATGATGCGTGCGGTGCGTATTGCCGCAAAGTTGGGCTTTACGATGGAAGCCGCGACCGAAAAGGCGATTCCGAAGATGGCGGGGCTTTTGGCAAACGTCCCGGCCGCACGCCTTTTTGACGAGATGATGAAGCTTTTTACGAGCGGGCACGCCGAAGAGTGTCTGATCGGTTTGCGAAAAGAGGGCCTGCACCGGTCGCTGCTGCCGATGCTTGACGTGATCCTCTCTGAGCCCGACGGCGAAAAGTTTCTGATGCTCGCGTTAAAGCGCACGGATGAGCGCATCGCCTCCGGCAAAAAGATTTCCCCGGCCTTTATGTTCTGCACACTTTTGTGGCCCCAGGTTGTGAAGCGCTGGGAAGCCTACGAAGTGAAGCAAGGCATGAAGCGCGCCGAAGCCCTTTTTGCCGCCAGTAACGACGTGATTGCGACGCAGTGCAGCCGCCTTGCGATTCACAACCGCTTCGTGGAAGACATGAAGCTCATTTGGATGATGCAGCTTCGCTTTGAACGCCGCACCGGCAAGAACCCCTTTACGCTTGTTAAGCACCTCAAATACCGGGCTGCGTACGACTTTTTGCTGCTCAGATCGCTTCTGGGGCACGTGCCCGCGGACCTCGTGCAGTGGTGGGACACCTTTGCCTACACGACGCCCGATGAGCAGGTGCGGATGGTAAGAGCCGTGGAGCAGCAGGCGCGCCAGACCGCGGAGGCCGCACGCGAAGGCAGCCGCCGCAAGAAAAACGGCCGGCGCTGCCGCAGCTCAGAGCGCTTTGAAGAAGCGCTGAAGACGTCTGAAGTGCCGGCAGTGACGTCTCCTGCGGCAAAGACGGAAGAGCCGCTTCTCATTGCCAAAAAGCCTGAACCCGAAAAGATTACGCATGAAGCGCACGCGATGCTGTCGCATGAACGCACGGTATTAACTTCTGAGGGCGAAACGCTTGTGCAGGTGGAAACGCGGCGGGATGCGGCCGAGACAGATGAAGTAAAGCCCGCGCGCCGGCGCCGTACGAAGAAGGCGGCGGATGTGAAAGCGGCGGTGCCCGAGAAGGGACCCGAACTTTCCGAAAACGCGCCGGTTGCTGAAACCCCTGCCGCCGCCCCGGAAGCTGCGGCGCCTGAAGCGCCGGCAGAAAAACCGGCTGCGCCGAAAAAGCGTGTGGTGCGCCGTAAGAAGGCTGTTGAGGCGGCGGACACTGTGGCAGAAAAGCCCGCCGGAACCCCGGCAGAACCTGCTCCGGAAGCACCTGTTAAAAAGCGCGCTGTGCGCCGTAAAACCGTAAAGACCGAAGGCGAAGCGGCAGGTGCGGCGCCGGCTTCTGAGGGAGGGCTTTTTGGGTGAGGAAGCGGCACCGGAAGCCGCTGTGAAAAAGACGGTGCGCCGCCGTAAAAAGGCCGAACCGGAAACTTCGGACACTGTTGCCGAAGAAAAGCCCAAGCGTCGCCGTACGGTGAAAAAGGCGGAGACGCCTGAAGCTCAGCCTGAAGCAACAGCTGCCGAAGAGGCCCCCGCAAAGACCGTGCGCAAACGCCGTACGAAGACTGCGGACGATGCGGAAAAAACCGGTGAAGCCGCACCCAAAAAGCGTGTTGTGCGCCGCAAAAAGCCGGTTGAGGCTGAGGCATAAATGACAACGGCTTATGTGGCTTTGGGCGCTAATCTCGGTGAGGCGGCCGCGACACTGCGTGCGGCGCTTGCGGACATCAATGCCGTGCCCGGTATCCGCGTGGTAAAGACCTCGTCCTTTTACCGCACGGCGCCCGTTGACTCAAGCGGCCCGGACTACACCAACGCGGTCTGCGAAGTGGAGACGACGCTTTCAGCTGACGCGCTTTTGAGCGCTTTGCAGACGATTGAAAACCGGCACGGGCGTGTGCGGCCCGCGGGTGTGCACAATGCCCCGAGAACGCTTGACCTCGATGTTCTTCTGTACGGGAATACGGTGATTCACACGTCTCGCCTTACCGTGCCGCACCCGAGAATGCACGGGCGGGCGTTTGTGCTTTTTCCGCTTTGTGAAATTGTCCCTGAGATTGAGATCCCCGGCGTGGGGAAGGCGAAGGACTTTCTTGCGTCCGTAGCTGACCAGGGAATCGAAAAACTTGCATAATGAGTGGCCCGCTGATTTCCGGCGGGCTTTTTTCTGAGATACGTTTCGATGCTGAATTTTTTTACGCAGCTGCCTGTAGCAGTGCAGGCAGCGGGCCTTTTGGTGCTTTCCAACTGCTTCATGACCTTTGCCTGGTACGGCCACTTAAAGTACCTCTCGGGAAGCGCCTGGTATGTGGCAGCCGTGGTGAGCTGGAGCATTGCGCTGTTTGAGTACCTTCTGCAGGTGCCCGCAAACCGCATCGGGTTTTCGGAGCTTTCTTTGGCGCAGCTCAAGATCATGCAGGAGGTGATCACGCTCACGGTCTTTATCCCCTTTGCGCTTTTCGTGATGAAGGAGCCTTTCCGGATGGATTACGTCTGGGCGGCGCTTTGCATGGTGGGGGCGGTCTATTTCATCTTCCGGTCGGCTTAAGTGCTTGGGCTGCCGGCAGTGTGTTGACCGCCGGCATCAGCCTGCAGGCTCTTTATTAAGTCAGGTGCGTTTTGATCCTGTGGCGGGAAGCGGGGCCCTTGCCGACCTGCTCGATAAGTCCATGGGTGACCAGCTCCCGGATACGGGACCGGGTGGCGGTTTTTCCCAGCTTCTGCTTATCCGCGATTTCCCGACGACGGGCTGCACCTTTCTTTTGAAGTACTTCAAGTACTGTACCGGCATCGGCATTGTCCGGGAGCGCCGCAGCAGAGCGGCTCCATTAGATGTCATACTACCTTTCGCCACCCCTTCAACTTTTCATGGAGTGGCAAAACATGCGATATTCGCAGGAGTTCAAAGACAACGTCGTAGCGCGCCTGCTGAGCAAGGAGCTCAGCATCTCTGAAGCCGTGGAGCGGTACTCGATCGGCAAATCAACGATCTCGTACTGGCTCAAGATTGCCAGAGAGCAAGCAGTCTGCGGCACGCTGCCCAACAAAGGAAATCCCAAGCTCATGACCAGCCTCAAGCTCCCTAAAGGAGTGACCTACCTTCAAGCCCACA
>OAWP01000937.1_pt1 | contig 20804 bp, 20 predicted proteins | sample 1517081 | NCBI WGS metagenome assembly OAWP01 (sample SAMEA2580167, study PRJEB22360) | human gut metagenome | biome: human gut; feature: human-associated habitat; material: faeces | place: Denmark | collected 2008/2010 | reverse complement strand
CAGATAAACTTTTAGTTATTGTTTCAAGTTCATTTTCTCTTTTGACAAATTTGAATTCTGCCATATTTTCAACTTTATTATCTTTTTTCACTTAGTCGTATCCTTTATATGTAAGATAACTTCTAATTATCCTGTAATTATTGATTCAATAATTTGTAACAGATGAATAATCTGGTTCTAATTGTTCCAACTGTCCAGTGCAAAGTGAGCCACTTCATATACAATTGTTTTTGCTATGGCTATGGTATGAGATTGAACACATCTTATAAAGCATGCTATCGCACCGCTGTGTCGGCAAGGGCTTGACAAGATATGCCCACTCTCATAGATAGCACATAAGCAAAATTAAAGTGGATTAATGCCAGTCGGAATACTGGCTCACCTGATACCGGAATGGTGGCTCTCACGAAGCAGAATATCCAACAGAAATGATTAACAAGAAATCTCAAATAAAAATGGGGGGGAATTTGATGTTCCTATAATCAGTTTGAAATATTCATGTTTCTCCGAGGGTGCTTAGATGCTAATATATCTTTTTGTTTTGACATAGTTACATGTGTATATATTTCGGTTACATTTATAGAACTGTGTCCAAGCATGGTTTGAATATAGCGTATGTCAACGTCTTCTTCGAGAAGCTGCGTGGCAAAAGTATGACGGAACATATGTGGTGTAATATGGTAGTCGATGTCAGCAATTCGACAATATTTATTGATCATATCTCTTACAGACTGATCAGACAGACGATTTCCAGTATTGTTTACAAAGAAATATCCGCAGGCACTTATCTGAGAATAGTATTCAGTATAATATTGGTTAAGGATGTTTAGTACATTAGGGTCACAGATGTGTATGAGACGTTCTTTAGATCCTTTTCCATGAATTAAAATTATATTGTTCTGCAAATCCATGTTCTGTAATAAAATAGAACAAAGCTCTGAAATTCTGATCCCTGTTGCAAAAAGTAATTCAAGTACGGCAATATCACGTAGTGTTTTTCGCTTTTGGCATGGACTTGTGGTTTTATGATATTTTGCGTATGCAGCATTAAATAGCACTTCTAATGTTTTAAGAGGTATTGTTTTAGGAAGAATGACCGGTTCACGGAATTTAATTTGAAGTTTGTTAAATGGATTTAGAATAATTATATCCTTGTATTCCAAATAGTGAAAAAAGGCTTTAATGGATGCAATTTTACGTTTTACACTTTTGGGTGAATATTGTTGATGTAGATTGGTAATATAAGACTCCAAAACAGAGGTTGTAATGTATTCTATTTCAGTTATTGATATTTGCTCTGAGAATTGTCGCAGGTCTATTTTATAGGCTTTTAAGGTTTTTGTATCCAGACGTTTTTGAGCTGTGCAGTATTCAATATAGTTTTTTATACGGGTTTCTAATGTGTTCATAATGGTAATACTCCTTCGTTTTATTTGACTTCAAAAATATATCGCATATTAATATGAAAGTATATAAATAATGAAAAAATATGGAATAAAGATACCAAAATCAAGGTTAATATGTCATTTGGTGTATAAACTATTGAAAAGATTGTTAAAAAAAGATAATTAAAATGATTATATACTGTCTATGTAATCTTATAAAAATCCGTTGCAACTATTATAATTGCAATGGATTTTTTTAATTTCGAAACAGGTTTTATTTGACCTGAACAAAAAGTACCAAAAATGTATATAAAATGTCGTTTGGTACAGAACCCATTGAAATAATATACTTAGAGATGATAAAAAATATTGTTAGAATTTATATTTTGCGGAGGAAAAATAAATGGATGCAATTAATTTATACGTATTATGTCAAGCAATTGATCTGGATAATTTTGGCGATTATAAGGATACTTTGACAAAGTCAGGTAATAGGTTAGCGGTAAAGAAAGAGGAAATAATAACTCTGAAATCTTTTCTGTCAGAATTGCTATCAAGGAAAATACAAATGAGTTATTTGGATAATTTTATTTATGGATTTTCAATTCCACAGATATCAAAGGAATTTGATTTATTAAAAATTTATGAGAATGGACCAGTCATAAATATAGAGTTGAAAAGCAGAATGATTGATGAGAAGAAAATAGAATATCAATTAAAAAAGAATCAATATTACCTGTCTCATTTTAAAAAGGAAATTATCAGCTTTACATATGTGATGACAGAAACGGGATCAAAAGTATTTTCGTATGATGGAGTGTCATTAAAAGAAAGTAACATTTCAGAAATACTTTTTTCTATTTGTCAGGACGGAGAGTGCTATCACAAAGATATAGAAACACTATTTAGGGCTAAGGATTATTTGATTTCTCCAATAAATACACCAAATTTGTTTATTGATGGAAATTACTATTTAACAGATCAACAAGAAAATATTAAAAATGAAATTTTAAAGAACATTGCAGATGGAAAAAGAACTATATGGGGGATTACAGGTGGAGCTGGTACTGGAAAGACACTATTACTTTATGATATAGCTAAGCAACTATCTAATGATAAGAAGGTATGCATTATTCATTCTGGAATGTTGGCTAAAGGGCATAAATTTATTGGTGAAAAAATAACTAACATTGATGTTATTTCAGCCAGAGATTGTAATTTGGAGAAGATATTGGAATATGATTGTATTTTAGTAGATGAATCGCAGAGATTATATGAAATTGATTTTAATAGTGTTATAACTGCATTTAAGAATTTTAATCGAATATGTATTTTTGCGTATGATTTTTATCAGGTTTTATCATGGAAAGAAGAAAAATTGAATATACCTGACAAACTAAGAAGTTTGGATTGTTTTTGCGAAAAACATATAACAGAGAAAATACGAACAAATAAGGAAATTGTTTCATTCATAAAACATGCTATATACCTAAAAAATAAACCAGATGATAATATAAAATATGATTGTATTGACATACTTTATGCTATAGATTATGAATGTGCAACCTCAATAATAGAACATTATGTTTATAACAAAGGGTATGAATTTATTGCATATACACCATCACGAGTAAGCTCTGTATTAGACTATTTTAAAGGCTATAAGAATACACATGAGGTTATAGGACAAGAATTTGATAATGTAATTTTCAATATGGATGATAATTTTCAGTATGCTGAAGATGGGCATTTACAAGGAAAAATGCATCCTAATCCAAATTACATTTTTTATAAATTATGGTTTCAAGGCGTATCGAGAGCAAGAGAAAAATTATGTATTCTTGTTATTGGTAATGAGGAATTATTTAAGAAATTACTTTCTGTAAAAAATAAATTTAAGTAGTATGAAACTACAGTACTTATCAAGTTAGATATAAAAAATATTAAATACATATAAACAAATTATAAAACCTGTTTATTGACACGATATACTAAAATTGACCAGAAATGACTAAAAAGTGTCATCTCATGTAAAGTGTATTGAAAAAGAACGAAAAATAACGATAATTAAAATTGTCATTGACTTCATGCAACAATAATTATTGTTATGTAACTTGTAAATTTATTATTTGGGAGGATTGCTTATGTTAAACAAATTGAAAAAAGTAGTGGGAGCAACAATGTTGACGGGAATGATGGTTTATTTAATGGGAACTATTGTTACTTATGCAAATAACTATCCAAACACACCATTTGAATTTAACTTTAATAATAGTCAATGCTATACAACAAAAAGGGATAAAACAGATACAAGTAAAATGTATATGAAGTGTACCTCGATAACAAGTGGAACATCATATACAGCCCATGCAGTAGGCTATAATGAATATTATGATAATGTTGCTCATGATTGTTCAAGAGGAAAGACATATAAGTTTAATTCAAAGGATCAATATTATTATATGACAAACTGGGTTAGAGAGAATGGATATAAGATTGGTGCAATTGCAGCTAATCCTGATTATGGATATAAGTTTTCAGCAACTGGAAATTGGAGCCCAGACAATAAGAATAAGTACTAAAAATTGGAGCAGGTGCGCTAAAGTGCACCTGCTAGTTTGACTAAGCATTTTACAACTATGACACAACACAAGTCTATAATTAGTACAACAAAGCGAAAGGAGAAGAAACTATGAAGAAGAAAAAAATTACAGCAATAATGGCAGTGATTATGATGGTAGCGGGGCTTTCAGCATGTTCACAATCAAATGCCGGGCTAGAGGGAAAATCAGGTATTGTAAAGGATGAGGATTCAAAGACAGAAAGTGACACCGGTGTAGTAGACCAGACTCCGGCTACGTATGTGCAGGATGCGGAGTATGTTAACAAAGACGACATCGTGTCAGTTGATGATACAATTGAGATAAATGGAATTACTTATAAAATTGAAAAGTATGAGCATACCACAGAGTTTGGAAACAGAAATAAGGATACTGTTTTGGATTATTTGAAAGATTTATATGGTGAAGCTATTGATGATAATTATAATCTGAGTAATGGTAATAGTTATATTTTTATAACATTGACAATTGTTTATAAGGATGGAGATGATAAGCAGATTGAAGGTAATAGAAATGTGGGTGTTCTGTATGCCATCAAGGATGATATGGAGAGAATACAGGAAAACTCAGATTGTGTATATATAGACAACTATTGGCTTGGAGGAGATGAAAGTGATGTATATCATTATGTTTTAGGCAAGGGCGAGGGTATTACATCAGAGCTGGGATATATTATTCAGGATGAGGGAATGCCTGAAGATACTAAATGTATTTATTATTGTATAGAGGGCAAAGATTCAAAAACCAATGATACGGTGAAGAAATATTTTAAACTGGAGCTGTAGTTATGAATAGAATATTTAAACTCGAAATAAAACGTGCTTTTAGAAATAGATTATTTGCTGCCACATTGTGTGTTGCGTTTGCAATATGTGTATGGCATTTTATGGAAAATGTGTGGATATGGAGGATGTATATTTACTCCGACACGTATCCATTGTCTGCATATGAGAAATGGATAGGTGCGGATAATGCAAGTGTGCAGCCGTTGCTGCTTTATCTGATAATGCCTGCTTTGTGTGCCATACCGTATGGCAGAAGCTTTTATTTTGATGTTAAATCAGGGTATGCTGCCCAGATCATATCAAGAGGAAAGAAGAGCGATTATATAAGAGCAAAATATGGAGCTGCATTTGTAAGCGGTGCGCTTATTGGAATGATACCACTGATGTTTGACTTTCTGCTTACTGCAATGGTATTTCCGATGGTAATACCACAGGTAGGAACAGGCACATTCCCGGTAGCGGCAATGGATATCATGTCAGGGGTATTTTATACACATCCACTTGTATACAATCTGATTTTTGTGCTGATTGATGGCTGCTTCTGGGGACTTTTAAACTGTGCGGTGTTGTGGGCGGTTAATTTTGTAAGAAACCGGTTCTGGATATTGCTGACACCGTTTATCATATACATATTTGTGTTCTGTATGGTTCATTTTGTAAACAGGGTGAGTTTATCACCGGTAATGTTTCTTAGACCAAGTGCACCGTTTAGAAATGATATCCGGGTTGTGATCTGTGCGTTTATTATCCTTATAGTGGTAAATATTATATTTTACATACATGCGGTAAAGAAAGAGCTTGTTGCTTATGAATAGGAGAATTTTTGTAAATCTGATCTTATATGATATCAGAAAAGGATTTAGGGAAAACAAGATAAAATGGATAGTCGGAGTATTCATATTTGTATTTTTTTCATTTATCACCGTCAGTGATATTAGTGTAAATTCACCGGAGCTTGGATTTTTTGCATACTTTACAAATATACTTCAGGGTATGCCGCCATACATAAAGACAGATGACAGCGTATTTACCATTCCGGTGTCATGGTTTTTGTTTTATGCGTTTTTATTTTTTGTGGTAGGATTTTATCCATCGTCAGATCTGTATGGTGCAGGCAAAAAGACACTGATATTGTCCGGCAGCAGGTTTAAGTGGTTATGGAGTAAGTACATATGGACGGTCATAAATGTGATCGCGTATTATGCTGCAATGATACTGGTTCTTGCGGCTGTGACATGTGCAATCGGGAAGTGGAGCACAAAGTCTGATGATATGCTCATGGAAATGGGAATAGATATGCAGCAGTTTTCGACCGGAAATGAAGTGCTTGTATGGCTGATACTGCCAATGTTATGCGCCTGTACAATTGCGGTGGTACAGCTTACTATCAGTATTTTTGCCGGTGCGATCGCTGGATATATTGTTTCCATAGTTTATCTTGTGGTATCTGTTTACTGGGTGAGTCCGTTTCTTATGGGAAATTATCTTATGATCATCAGAAATAACAGAATCTGTGCGGGCGGAATGGATGCGGCTGCCGGAATAATAAGCTGCATTATTGTGATGGTGGTTTCTATTGTGTCCGGAAGTGTGTATTTTAACAGAAAAAATATTTTGTGAGGTATTTTTATGAAGATAGAGATAGAACATGTTTCTAAAAAGATAAAGGATGCTCTGGTACTCGATGATGTATGCATGACACTGGAAAGTGGTAATATATATGGATTTCAGGGCGTAAACGGCTCAGGCAAGTCAATGCTGATGAGAGCGGTAAGCGGACTTATGTATCCTACAAGCGGTACTATCAGGATTGATGGCAAGGTACTTGGAAAAAATATGGCTTTTCCGGAAAAGATAGGAATGCTTATTGAGAATCCTGCCTTTATAGATAGTTATACAGGCTATGACAATCTAAAAATGCTTGCATCAATAAATAAAGGTGAAGTGGATATAAGCAGGGCACTTGAAACGGTTGGACTGAACCCGCATGATAAGAGAAAGTATAGAAAATATTCTCTTGGAATGAAGACTGGGTATTGCCTGTGCCATTATGGAGGAACCAAAGCTTCTTTTGCTGGATGAACCTTTTAACGCCCTGGACAAGGAGGGACAGGAAAAACTGTCAGAAATCATAAGGGATATGCGTGATAAAGGAAGTCTTATACTGCTTAGTTCTCATGATAAGGATGAACTCGAAAATTTATCCGATGTAATCTATCTGGTGGACAGCGGAAGGTTTAAATTGAAGTAACGAGGAGAATTTATTATGAAGCAAAGGAAATCAAAACAAGTAAGGCTTTTTTCGGGAATGCTCATAGGAATTGTGATGATTGCTGTTTTGGCAAGGATTGTTTATTTGAATCATTGCTATCCATCCCCAAAGGTCATCACATATACAGAAAATGACACTATTAAGCTTGGAAATTATGAGATAAAGCAGACCGGATGGGAGTGGGGCGATGGCAGCCTCCTAAAAGAAAAATGTCCGGATTATGTATATCATCAGATGGATGATGGCTCAGAAAGTCCTTTTGACAGTGTGCGTGTGGGACTTATAACCTTGTCAGTTACCAAAGTAAAGGACGATACAACATCACTTGATCTTACAAGCCTTGCGTTTGAAATGGGAACCAATGGTAATCAGTATGACATGGAACTGTTTTTTAAATTAAATCCTACTTTGGAAGCTTTGGAGATAAAGCTTAATGCCGGTGAGGAGGAGTCCTTTGTGATACCATATACAATGAATGAGCAACAGGTATCAAAGAAAGACTGGAACAGGGTAGATAAGATGAAGCTGTATATGGTGCTGCAGTATTATCCGCAGAAGATAAGGTTGTGCTGTAACTAATTAATAAAAAGTTTATAATTTTTATTAGCACTCGCTATTGACGAGTGCTAATAATAGTGCTATAACATACTTGTAAACAAAAGAAAGCAAATTTCCAAAAGGAAAGTTACAGGTATATAAGGAGGTATGACCTATGTTATTAACAACTACAAACAACAACTTATTTGATACATTTTTCAGTGATCCATGGTTCAATGATCCTTGGTATGATGACAGGGACGTACAGAAGGCACAGAAGAAATTATACGGACACAACGGAAAGAGAATGATGCTCACCGATATCAAGGAAAGCGATAAAGGTTATGAGCTTGAGATGGATCTTCCGGGATTTAAAAAGGATGAGATTAAGGCTTCTTTAGAGAATGGTTATCTGACCATTACAGCAGAGAAAGGCTTAGAGAAAGATCAGAAAGAGGAAGAGGGCAAGAAGTATATCTGCAGAGAGCGCTACTCAGGAAGCTGTCAGAGAACCTTCTATGTGGGTGACGAGATTGAGCAGGATGACATAAAGGCATCTTTCAAGCATGGAATCCTTCGCCTGGATATTCCAAAGAAACAGCCTAAACCACAGGTTGAGGAAAAGAAATGTATCTCCATCGAGGGATAATCAGATATTGCAAATGATAAGCGGGCTGCCTGTGCAGTCCGCTTATACTATATGGTGTAATGTATATTGTTTAATTATGATGATAAATTGTTACAGGTAAATAGAAAGGCAGGTGAGTATAATGGCAGCAAAGAGAGATTATTATGAGACTCTCGGAGTGAACAAGAGTGCGGATAAAGAGGCAATAAAGAAGGCTTATCGTAAGCTGGCAAAGAAGTATCATCCTGATACCAATGCAGGTAATCCGCACGCTGAGGAGATGTTCAAGGATGTCACGGAGGCATACAATGTATTAAGTGATGAGAAAAAACGTAAGCTTTATGATGAGTTTGGTTTTGCAGGACTGCAGGAGGGCTTTTCCGAGGAGGCTGCAAGACAGGCTGCCCAGGGTGGCTTCGGTGGCTTTGGCGGCAATGGCCCTTTCAGTGGCTCATACAGCTCAAATGGCGGACCATTTACACATCAGGAATTTCATTTTGAGAACGGCTCCGGGGATATGGATGATATTTTCTCAATGTTCGGAGATATGTTTTCACATGGAGGCGGTAATCACAGTGGCCGGAGCACAAGTGGTAACAGTGGATTTACCGGAAATAGCGGTAGCTGGAGTAATTTCTCAGGTGGCAGAAGTTCAGCAGGTCGCAAGGGTTCTGATGTTATGGCTGACCTTACGATTTCATTTGACGAGGCTGTTTTTGGATGCGAGAAATCTATTTCGTTACAGGATCCGGCCACAGGCAAGGTTTCCAATCTGTCCATCCATATTCCGGCAGGAATCGAGTCGGGCAAGACAGTCAGACTTAAAGGACAGGGCAATCCGGGCAGAAACGGTGGTGCAGCCGGAGATGTGCTTCTCAACGTAAATGTGACACCGAGCAGTGAGTTTGAGCGGAAGGGACAGAATGTATACAGTACAATCCGTGTTCCGTTTACGACAGCGGCTCTCGGTGGTAAGGCGAGGGTACATACTCTTTATGGAGATGTGGAGTGCAGCATCAAGGCAGGTACACAGGGCGGCAGCAAGATACGTCTCAAGGGCAAGGGTATTTCGAGCATGAAGAATCCTTCAGTAAAGGGAGACCAGTATGTGACTGTTGAGATTTCGGTTCCACGCAGGCTTACGCCAAGGGCAAAGGAAGCGCTTGAGGAATACAGGGCTGTGAGCTGATAAATTTTATGTGCTTTATATATGGAAAACAAATTTGAAATCCGCTATACTATAGGTATTATAGTACAGCGGATTTTTTGCTTGATGGGATTTTAAAAGGAGAGACTATGGGAAGATTTTTAAATCCGGATAACAGTTCATTTCAGGATGTCATTAACTCTGAGATATATGTTGATAAAACAGGTTTGCTGGATTACACAAACAGTGTGATAAATACCACATCAAAATTTATATGTAACAGCAGACCGCGCAGATTCGGTAAATCTATTACAGCAGATATGATGGCTGCATATTATAGCATGGGCTGTGATTCGAGAGAACTGTTTATGGGATATGATATAAGTAAGAAGGGTAGCTTTGAGAAATATCTTAATAAATATGATGTGCTGCATCTGGATATACAGTGGTGTATAGAACCGGCAAAAGGTCCGGAAAATGTTGTATCATATATTATAGAGAATACAGTCGCTGAGCTTAAACTTGCATTTCCGGATGTGAAGGTTGAAGGGAGAGTTACGCTTTCAGATATGCTTTCACAAATAAATGCACAGACAGGAAAAAGATTCATAGTGATAATAGATGAGTGGGATGTTCTGGTTCGCGATGAGGCAAATAATCAGTCAGTACAGGAGGAGTATATTAATTTTCTCAGAGGACTTTTTAAAGGTTCATCGGCTACAAGATATATTGCGCTTGCATATCTGACCGGAATCTTGCCGATTAAGAAGCTTAAGACACAGTCGGCACTTAATAATTTTGAAGAATTCACTATGATATCTCCTGGGGGATTTGCGCATTATATTGGTTTTACAGAGGATGAAGTGAAGAAATTATGCGAAAAGTCCGGACGTGATTTTGAACTTGTGAAGAAATGGTATGATGGTTACCTGCTGGGTGAATATCATATATATAATCCAAAAGCTGTGAGTAATGTAATTAAATGGGGAAATTTTCAAAGCTATTGGAGCCAGACAGGCACATATGACTCTATCCAGCCACTCATAAATAAGGATTTTGATGGTCTTAAGAGTGCTATAGTTGAAATGATTTCAGGTGCAGAAACAGAGGTTAAAACTACTACATTTCAGAATGACATGGTTACATTCAGAAATAAAAATGATGTTATGACGCTGCTTATACACCTTGGATATCTGGCATATGATCAGAAACGGCAGATGGCATATATTCCGAATGAGGAAATTCGTATGGAGTTTATGAATGCGGTTGAGGATAGTCATTGGAATTAATTATGATAAAAAGACTAAAGTGCATGAGTGTATAATAGAAGAACTGGTAAAATAAGAAAGGACACAACATGAGCAATTATATAATGGATCTTAGAAAGGTGGTCGGACATGCCCCTTTACTGCAGGCAGCAGCGAGCATCATCATTGAAAATGAAAACGGACAGGTGCTTCTCGGAAAGCGCACAGACAATCACCAGTGGGGCTACGCAGGCGGTTCTATAGAGCTTGGAGAGACTGTTGAGGAGGCTGCAAAAAGAGAACTCTTTGAGGAGATGGGACTTGTTGCAGACGAGATGGAGCTGTTTTATATCAATTCAGGCGAGGAGACTCACTACATTTATCCTAACGGCGATGAAGTCTATAATGTGGAAATCATATACATATGCCGCAAATATCATGGCACCATAAAGCGCCAGGAGGAGGAAGTCGAGGAGCTTAAGTTTTTCGATGTGGATGATATTCCGGAGGATATTTCTGAGCCAATCAGACCTGTATTTCGTGAATATATAAAGATGAGGAAAAGAGAGTAGCGATACTCTCTTTTCCTCATATGACATGTGAAATATCGAAGCTTACATGGCAATAGGAGAAGTATTATCCTCATATTCGAAGCTATGCTCATAGATATATTCTGGAGCACAATCTATTTCATCATTCATCCATGTAATGACGCCATGCATAATTTTAAAATTTGAAAATATAGCATCATCTTCAAGTGGTTTAAATGCACTACCTGTTAAAACGGATGCATCAAACACTCTTTTTTCACCGCCTGAAAATGTCACAATCATCATTAAATGATCTGTAACTTTTGCATCTGTTATAGAAATCTTATTTGATTTTTCACTTGCGTAAGCTATACCATTGACTTCAAACATTGTAATTCTCCTTATAATGGATTAATCTTATCGAAGTGTTCTCCTCGTACGGCATTATTCCAGGCTTTGTATACTTCCTCTTCATGAATTGCCAACCAGCCGATTATTATTTTTAATTGTTTTGCTGGAATTGAGCCTGCGAGAAGGTCTCCGTCAACTGCCACAACTGCTTCGTAGTCGCCATAAAATGCATGAATATGTGGCTTGTGATGCTGTTGTGTATCATTAAAATACATTTTAATAATAATACCATAAAATCTGCTTAATTCTGGCATAAATCCCCCTTTTATAAATACATTTTGATAATTCAATCATATCAAAATTTTATAAAAATTACAATTAGAAATAAACTTTAACGCTTTAAATGAAAAAAGTGCTTGCGCATGTCTTATAAAAGAGTTATCATAATACAAAACGAAACACTTAGGAGGATTTACAATGGAAAAGCGTATTTCAGGTCACACAGGCTTATTAGCACTCATAGGATCACCGGTCGGTCATTCAGGTTCACCGGCTATGTACAATTACAGTTTTGAAAAACTCGGTCTGGACTATGCATACGTTGCATTTGATATAAAAGAAGACAAGGTTAAGGATGCTATTGCAGCAATGAAAACCTTCAACATGCGTGGATGTAATGTGACCATGCCTGATAAGGTAGAGGCTGCAAAGTACATGGACGAGCTTTCACCGGCAGCCCAGATTATCGGAGCCATAAACACTATAGTAAATGACAACGGCAAGCTTACAGGACACATCACAGATGGTGAGGGATTCGTACACAACTTAAAGGATCACGGAATTGACATCAAAGGAAAGAAAATCACAGTTGCCGGAGGCGGCGGAGCTGCTACAGCTATCCAGGTGCAGTGCGCATTGGACGGAGCTCGTGAGATTACTATTTTCAACAAAAATGATGCTTTCTTCGAGCGTACACTACAGACTGCAGAGAAGATCAAAAAAGCAGTTCCTGATTGTATTGTAAATGTATACGATATTGATGATACAGCCAAGATGACAGAGGAAATCCAGTCAAGCGATATCTTTGCAAATGCAACAATCGTTGGCATGAAGCCTCTGGATGATCAGAGCGTGGTAAAAGATCTTTCAGCTTTCAGACCGGGGCTTGTAGTTGCAGATGCAGTTTACAATCCAGAGGAGACAAAGCTTCTTCGCGAAGCAAAAGAGGCAGGCTGCACATGCGTAGGCGGAAAGGGAATGCTCTTATGGCAGGGCGTCGCCGCATTCAAGCTTTACACAGGACAGGATATGCCGGTTGATGATGTGAAGAAACTGTTCTTCAGTTAGATTTAAGTTCTTATTACAATATCATTAGATAGCTTCCTGTTATACAGGAATATGATAAAACAACAGCTCGCGGTTTCCCGCGAGCTGTTGTTTTTTAGGAGTTTTTATAGGTTTATTATTTTAAAGGAGAATTTATAAATAATCGTGACGGGCAAGCACGTTTAAGATATTTCTACCTTCTTCTGTACCCTCAATGATTCTGCGGGCACGCTTGCTGTCTCCGATATTTACGATTTCAACATTGGTATTACTGAAAGCCTCATCAATCTCTGAAAGAACAGGTGTGTTGGCTCTCATACCAAGGCAGATGAATCCGTAATCAAATGGGATTTCCTCAATCTCACCCTCTGGATTCTTTACGATGAAACGGTCATTCTTAACCTCCTGCAGAGCAGTGTTGGTCATCTGTTTTACACCGTATTTTGCCATTTTTGCGTTTGTGTCACACTTTGTGACAGGGTCAAGTCCGTTTCCAATCATTGGAAGCATCTCAACCATTGTTACCTCTGCGCCTCTTTCTGTGAAGAATTCCATCACGTCAAGACCTACGGCACCACCGCCGATGATGGCGATTTTCTGTCCCTTCATATCCTCAGGATACTCATTGATGCGCTCAATCATCTTAAGGACTGTTGCAACATTTGTGCCATCCTTGTCAACGAGATCGTGAAGACCTGTGATAGGTGGGAGAGTAGGTACAGAGCCTGTTGCGTTTACTATGATATCAGGGTTTAAGGCCTTTACCATATCAACTGTTGCTGCTGTATTTTTGAAAACAAACAGGTTGTGAAGTTTGCTTGCACGGTGAATCATGTAGTTAGGGAAGTCTGCAAGACGCTTCTTGTCAGGAATCTTGGAGATAACTGATGCAAGTCCGCCAAGCTCAGCCTTCTTCTCAATGAGGAATGTTGTACATCCAACCTCTGCTGCTGTGCAGGCTGCCTCAAGACCGGCAGTACCACCACCGATTACAACCACGTTGCAAGGCTTGTTTACCTTTGTCTTCATGTAATCCTCACCACTGTTTACGGCAGGGTTTACTGTACAGCGGATTGGCTGGTTGAGACCGATTCTGTGTCCGGCGCATCCGATGTTACATGAGATACATTTTCTGATATCGCACACATTTCCGAACTCTACCTTATTAACCCACTCAGGGTCAGCGATAAGTCCACGGCCCATACCGATGAAATCAGCATCGCCTCCTGCAAGGATATCCTCGGCTACCTGTGGGTCACGGATATTTCCTACTGTGATACATGGCTTGTTGTATTTCTCTTTTACAGCCTTTGCCATGAATGAACGCCAGCCGTCAGGTAAGTAGTTTGCATCAATCTGGTACTGGATAGAGCCGTTGAGACCACATGATACGTCGAATACATCTACTTCCTTCTCAAAATACTTTAAGTACTCAAGTGTATCCTCAAGTGTGTTTCCACCCTCCATGAGCTCGTCTGCACTGATACGGACGAAGATAGGGAAGAAAGGTCCAACCTGCTTACGAACCTCCTCGATAACCAGCTTTGCAAATCTTGCACGGTTCTCTGCAGAGCCGCCGAACTCGTCAGTTCTCTTGTTTGTGATAGGTGAAAGGAACTGACTGATAAGGTAAGAGTGTCCTGCGTGGATTTCAACAGCGTCGAAGCCGCAGATCTGGGCACGCTTGGCTGCCTCACCGTATTTCTTTACGATATGCATGATTTCATCCCTCTCGAGAGGTCTTGGGATTTCACCGCCTGCCTTTGAAGGTACGTCTGATGCTGATACAGGCTGCATTCCGATACGTGAGCTCATTGCAGAAGCACCGGCGTGATTTAACTGTATTGCGATACATGCACCATGCTTGTGAACACTCTCGCAGAGCTTGAAAAGTCTTGGGATGTAGTTGTCCAAATCAATACGAAGCTGTGTAGTTCCGTTTGAACCCTGCGGAGAGTCAACGCTTGCATTCTCAACGATGATGAGACCTGTGCCGCCCTTTGCTCTCTGTTCATAGTAGTTGATGTGGAGAAAGCTCATTTCTCCGTTCTGCTCACCGTAGTTAGTTCCCATTGGAGTCATGACGATACGGTTCTTTACTGTCATTCTGCGTACTGTAATTGGCTCAAAAATATGTGGATATTTGTTTTTCATAGTATTTTTTCTCCTTAATCTGCTAACCGGGTGGGCACACGGTAGTGTAAATTGCTCTCATTACATTATAGTTTTGTTTCATTAAACTGATAATATTTGTGATCAAAGGCTGTGATATACAAAGTATGTGATTTTTTTAACAATCAAAAAGTGCAATGCACTCTTGTTACATTCAAGGTACAGCAAAAATGTATAAATGTCCAATGCATCTTTTATACGAAATCTATAGTTTTTGTCTATCAAATGGTGTATATTGTTTCTAGACTTTGTTGTGAGCATTTGCCGGATGTCCGCTTGCCCTGCGCTGCACACCGGTGGTATATGCTCTCATAATTCCTTAGTCTAGTGGGAGTAAATGCCGCCTCAAACAGAGTTTATTAGGCGCGAAAAATCAAACGCGCTTTTTATTTTATTGGTATACTAAAGGCTGTGTTGCTTGAACGAGTATTTTCCGCGCCACTTTTGCTTGAGGCGGCATATAACTCCCACACGACACGTCATAAATCGAGCATATACCACCGGTGTGCAGCGCAGGGCAAGCGGACATCCGGCGAATAAATATATAAATACACAGGGGGTGTACTATGAATCTGAGTCAATTGCAGTACTTCAAGGTACTGGCGCAGGAAGAGCATTATACGAGGGCTGCACAGATGCTGTCGATTACGCAGCCGTCTTTAAGCCATGCAATCTCACAGCTTGAGCAGGAGCTTGGCACGCGTTTGTTTGAAAAAAAGGGGAGAAATGTCGTGCTGACCAGATATGGGAAGATGTTTCTGCCGTATGTTGAGGAATCATTAAAGGTGCTTAATGAGGGTGTGCAGCGCATTCAGGAGGTCAATGGCAGCAGGCATGGAATCATACATCTGGCATATATATATACGATGGGAAGTGAGTTTGCGCCAAAGCTGGTGCGTAAATTTCTCGATACATACCCGGATTATGATATAGAATTTCATTTTACGGTTGGAACAACAGGTGAGATTATAGATGGACTAAAGGATGACAAATATGACATAGTTTTTTCTTCTTATAAGGATGGGGAACAGGATATAGATTTTAAGAAGATTGCGAATCAGAAGCTTGTGCTTGCAGTGCCCATGGACCATCCGCTTTCCATAAAGGACAGTGTGGATTTGCGGGACACAATAGAGTATCCGCAGATTTATTTTGAGAAGGGCAGCGGTCTGCGTCCTGTTATTGACCAGATGTTTGAGGAGATAGGACAGTTTCCGAAGGTAGCCTTCGAGATGGAGGAGGATTCGAGTATGGCGGGTCTCGTGGCGCAGGGCTTTGGAATAGCTGTGATGCCTGATATTCCAATACTTCGGTCACTTTCTGTAAAGACGCTTGATATATACAATCCTCCTTATGAGAGAGCGGTGTATCTGGCAACGCTTAAGCAGAGATATTTATCACCGGTTGCGAAGGCATTTATCAGGTTTGTGATCGAGGAGACTGCCTAGCTGCAGCTTTCCCGCACAAACTCTATGAAGCGCTTGATAGCCGGAAGCTGGTATTTGCCTGTCATGTAGCCCATGTATACAGTGTGTGAGAATGACTCATGCGATACGAGGTGGCGGATGCAGATGTCATCGCGGTGAATTGCATCGACATCTGCGACAAGCGCAATGCCAAAGCCCTGCGCCACAAGGGAGGCGATGCCGTTCTCATCGGGTGACTCACATATGAAGTTTGGCGATACATCATGCTTCTTGAAAAAGCTTCTGGTGTACTTGCCAAGGCCTGAGTGTCTGGCATAGCCGAGCACAGGATAGTCTGCGAAATCAGTGGCTTCCATGGTATCCTTAAGTGTCAGTGGGTGGCCGGGAGGCAGTATGGCAACTATTTCCTGCTTTATAATAGGAACAAAATCAATACCATTTTCATCTGGCGAGTATGAACCGAAAATTATGTCATACCTGCCTTTTTTTAATCCCTCAATATTCACAGAGGTGATGTCCTGAAAGAAATTGAACGTGATATTTTTATTTTCCTTTTCGGTGAGGAAAGAGCGCACGATAGTTGGGATAAACACCTTTGCAAGAGGTGATACGTAGGCGATATCGATGTGTCCGCCGTCGGTTGCAATCTGGTGCATTTTGTTCTCGGCTCTCTTTACATCGTCCAGAATAGTAGACACGTGTTCTAAAAAAATCTCCCCGGCCTTGGTCAGTATTACATTCCTGCCTCTCTTTTCAAATAAAGTGACGCCAAGCTCATCCTCTAAAGCAGCTATCGAACGGCTGAGGCTTGGCTCTGTGATATTCATTTTTTCGGCAGCCTGATTGAAGTGTTCCAGAACTGCCGCTTGGTAAAAATAACTTAATTGATTGAGCGTCATGCATAAATCTCCGTAAAATAATAGATATAGTCTATGAATTACAAATATTATAGCCTAAATTTGTGCATATTATAACATGATTAGTACAGTAATGCTATTAAAAAATAACAAAATAAGCATTGGAAGTATCGAAAATAATGCGTTATAATATCATTATCAAAGGTTGTTAAGTTTTTAACGAAGTGGGCATCGTTGAAAACATAGCTAAGAAAATACGAATAATCAATATTATTACATTTAAAAATGAAGGAGATTTAATCATGGCAGAGAGAATCACAGGACACACAGAACTCATCGGACTTATGGCTTACCCAATCAGACATTCAAGCTCACCGGCAATGCACAATGAGGCATTTGCATATCTTGGACTTGACTACGCTTATCTGGCATTTGAGGTTGATAACAACACTCTTGAGGATGCGGTTAAGGGAATCAGAGCATTAAAGCTAGTAGGCTCTAATGTATCAATGCCAAACAAGACAGTTGTAGGACAGTACTTAGACAAGCTTTCACCGGCAGCAGAGCTTTGCGGAGCTGTAAATACAATAGTAAACGAGAACGGAGTACTTACAGGACACATCACAGACGGTATCGGCTTCATGCAGGCACTCAAGGATAACGACATCGATGTTATCGGAAAGAAGATGACAATCGCAGGAGCAGGCGGAGCTGCTACAGCTATCGAGATTCAGGCAGCACTTGACGGTGTCAAGGAAATCTCAATCTTCAACATCCATGACAAGTTCTGGGCAAACGCTGAAGAGACAGTTAGGAAGATCAACGAGAAGACAGACTGCAAGGCAACTCTTTACGACCTTGATGACAAGGAGAAGTTAAGAGAAGAGATGGCTGATTCTTACATCTTCGTAAACGGAACAGGTGTTGGCATGAAGCCACTCGAGGGAATGTCTGTAGTACCTGACAAATCATTCTTCCGTCCTGAGCTAATCGTAATTGACGTACCTTACTCTCCACTTGAGACAAAGATGCGTTCTATGGCAAAAGAGGTGGGCTGCAAGACAATGAACGGTCTTGGAATGATGCTTTTCCAGGGAGCAGCAGCCTTCAAGCTCTGGACAGGAAAAGATATGCCAATCGAGCATATGAAGGAAGTATTAAACATCAGATATGATGATTAATCAGACACAGAAATTAAGGAGAACACTGATGAATAAAAAATATTTACCTAGCGCATTAATCCTTTACTTAAACTACTTTATACACGGAGTGGGCTGCTCTATCCTCGGACAGGCAGTCATCAAGGAGGCTCTCGCAGCTTCATGGGGAGTGCAGGTTATGGCTATTACAGCTATTTCAGCAGCCCTGGGACTTGGACGTCTTATCGCACTTCCGTTTGCAGGACCTTTATCGGATAAGCTCGGACGCCGTATCTCAACAGCAATCGGAAGCGGCTCTTATGCTATCTACCTGATTGGACTTGCCCTTGCATTCAATGCAGGAACACATGGTGGATACCAGATTGCTTATATCTGTGCTATCATTGGCGGCATTGCAAACTCATTCCTTGATACAGGAATTTACCCTGCAGTATCAGAAATCATCTACAAAGCACCGGGTGTTGCGACAATGGGAATCAAATTCTTCATCGCTATCGCACAGATGCTTTTACCATTCGTACTTGGTATGACAGTTGCTACAACAGCAGCAGGACTTACATCATACAACACACTGTTTTTCGGATGTGGAATCATCTACATTGTACTTTTAGTATTAGTAATGCTCTTTCCGCTTCCTGATACCGATGCAAAGGCAGAGGGAAAGAAAGAAGGACTTATCGCAAGCTTAAAGCACACACATTTTTCTGTTGAGTCAATCGCAATGATTATCATTGGATTTACATGTACAGGAACCTTCCAGTTATGGCTCAACTGTGCACAGAACTTTGCAAAAGAGAACGTAGGCTGGGCTGATCCGTCAGTTATGCAGTCATACTACTCAGCAGGAACCATGATAGCTCTTATCGTAACTGCACTTTTAACAAGAAAAATCAAGGACGTCAGATTTATCCTTGTTTACCCTGTAATCTGCCTTGCAACAATGGTAGTAGTGTTAGTCGGACAGACAAAGCCACTCATGATCGCAGGTGCATTCATCATCGGATGGGCAGGAGCAGGCGGACTTTTACAGATCGCAACATCTGTATGCAACATGCTCTTCCCTAAGATCAAGGGAACAGTAACAGCGCTCGTAATGATCGCTTCATCACTTTGCAACTACACAATCCTTACAGCAGCATCAAAGATGCAGCCATCACAGGTTATGGTAATGAACATCGTGCTCACAGCAATCGGCGTGGTACTTGGATTATTCGTAAACCTGCGCTATACTAAGATGGTAGAGCTGTCTAAAGAGGATTAATACGTTACTCAAACTTCCCATACTATGGGAGCCGGCCTAGCATACAGTGTATTCCTCAGAAAAAATATGAAGTTAACCACGGATTTGAATCGATATAGATTATTTTAATATGTAAGGTTATATCCGTTTTTAAAGTTAATGGAACTCCGTGGCAGTTCATATTGTTTTCTTCGGAACAACTGTATACTATCCGGCAAATATAGTTATATGTATGGAATGATTTGGTACATTAAATTATACTGGGGAGTATAATTATCATACAGTTAAAGTAAGAAAGGAAAAAATCATGAACACCATTAAGGTTAGAGATATTGAAATCGGTGCGGGCGCACCTAAAATCATCGTTCCTATCGTAGGCGTTACAAAAGACGACATCATCGCAGAGGCAAAGACATTTGACTCTATCCCTGTTGATATGGTTGAGTGGCGTGTTGACTGGTTCGAGAATGTATTCGAGTTTGACAAGGTTGAGGAGGTATTAAAGGAGCTTCGTGATGCTCTCGGAAATATTCCAATCCTTATGACATTCCGTACTTCAAAAGAGGGCGGAGAGAAAGCAATCGAGCCTGAGGCTTATGCCAAGCTTAATATCAAGGCTGCACAGACAGGATACGTTGATTTTGTAGATGTAGAGATTTTTACAGGCGATGAGATTGTAAAGAAAATCATCGACGGCGTACATGCTGCAGGTGCAAGAGTTATTGCTTCAAACCATGACTTCTTCAAGACTCCTGCACAGTCTGATATTGTTTACAGACTTCGCAAGATGCAGGATATGGGAGCTGATATCCCTAAGATCGCAGTTATGCCACAGAATAAGCGAGACGTACTCACACTTCTTTCTGCTACAGAGGAAATGGTTACAGATTACGCTGACAGACCAATCATCACAATGTCAATGGCAGGCACAGGTGTTATAAGCCGTCTCTGCGGTGAGGTATTCGGATCTTCAATGACATTCGGTGCCGCAAAGAAAGCTTCTGCACCCGGACAGATGGGAGTAGAGGATCTGTCTACGGTACTTGGATTACTTCATAAGAGCATGTAATTGATTATGCATTAAGTAAAAGCCTGTTGCATGTAAAAAGTGCAATAGGC
>OAWP01000914.1_pt1 | contig 21202 bp, 18 predicted proteins | sample 1517081 | NCBI WGS metagenome assembly OAWP01 (sample SAMEA2580167, study PRJEB22360) | human gut metagenome | biome: human gut; feature: human-associated habitat; material: faeces | place: Denmark | collected 2008/2010 | reverse complement strand
ATGTAATAAGGTGTTGTTTTAATTGGGGCGGCGGGAATGGGAAGCCGTTACGGTGGAATGAAACAGATTGATCCAGTAGATGAATATGGACATATTATTGTTGATTTTTCTATTTATGATGCTTATCTTGCAGGATTTGAAGAGGTTATTTTTGTAATAAAAAGAGAGAATGCGGAAGATTTTCATAATGTCATAGGGAATCGTATAGAAAAGATTATGAAAGTAAGATATGCATTTCAGGAGCTGGAAAATCTGCCGGAGGGATTTGAAGTTCCGGCCGGAAGAGTAAAGCCATGGGGAACTGCGCATGCAATTTTAAGCTGTAAAGATATGATTGACGGACCATTTGCAGTGATTAATGCAGACGACTATTATGGAAGAGAAGCATTTAAGCAGATTTATGATTATCTGAGTGTGCATGAAGATAATGAAAAGTATCAGTATGCAATGGTAGGATATCAGTTGAAAAATACTTTGACGGAGAATGGAAGTGTGGCAAGAGGTGTCTGTGATATTGATGGTGATGGAAAACTTGTCAGTGTAACAGAACATACAACGATTGTAAAACGTGGAGAGAATGCTGCATATACGGAAGATGATGGAAAAAGTTATACGGATTTGGCAGGAGATACGATTGTTTCCATGAATTTATGGGGATTTAGCAAGGGATTTTTGTCAGAGATTGCGTATGGATTTCGTGATTTTCTGCAGGAGGGTCTGCAACATAATCCACTGAAATGTGAATATTATCTTCCGTCGGTCGTCAGCAGACTGTTAGATAGCAATAAAGCAGAAGTAAAAGTTCTTCTTACAACAGAAAAGTGGTATGGAGTTACCTACAGGGAAGATAAACCAATGGTTATGGCAGCAGTGAAAAAGCTGGAAGAGAATGATTTTTATCCAAAACAGCTCTGCGGAAAATTAGAAGCGGCTGCAAACTTCTGTTTTGAAGGTGTATATAAAGAAGAAATTCCATGGGGAAATGGACATATTAATGATACTTACCGTGTTACATTTGAAAACGAGCAGGGAGTAAAAAAGTATTATATTTTACAGCAGATGAACAAGAGTATCTTTAAAAACCCGGTTGAATTAATGGAAAATATCGTTGGAGTCACTGAATTTTTAAAAAGAAAAATTTCAGCTAACGGTGGAAATCCAGAGAGGGAGACATTAAATGTCATTCCTGCAAAAGACGGGAAACCCTATTACGTGGACTCGGAAGGTGAGTATTGGAGAGCTTATGTATTCATTGAAAATACTGTAAGCTATGATTTGATAGATAATCCTGAAATACTTTATGAGGGCGGTCTGGCATTTGGCAGATTTCAAAGTATGTTAGCGGATTATCCGGCGAAAACACTTCATGAGACAATTCCGGGATTTCATGATACCAGAGAAAGATTTGAGACATTCAAAAAGGCAGTGGAAGAGGATGTGTGCAGCAGAGTGGATTTGGTCCGGGAGGAAATTCAGTTTGTATTGGACAGGGAAGAAATTGTGGACTGCTTTCAGGATTTGCTGAGAAGTGGGAAAATCAGTTTTCGTGTGACTCATAATGACACAAAAATTAATAATGTCCTCATGGATAAGGATACCAAAAAAGGAATATGTGTGATTGACCTGGACACTGTAATGCCTGGGGTAGCCATGAATGATTTTGGAGATGCGGTGCGGATTGGAGCAAGTACAGCATTAGAGGATGAACAAAATCTGGATAAAGTGTGGTGCGATTTAGAGCTTTTTGAAGCATGTGCGAAGGGCTTTATTGAGGGCTGTGGTGGAAAACTTTCACAGGAAGAGATAAAGCTGCTTCCGATGGGCGCTAGGCTTATGACCTATGAATGTGGAATGAGGTTTCTTATTGATTATATTCAGGGAGACATTTATTTTAAAATTCACAGACCGGGGCAGAATTTGGACCGGGCAAGGACACAGTTTAAACTTGTCTCTGATATGGAACATAAGTGGAAAGTAATGGAGAATATTGTGAAGAAGTATATGTAAGACAAAACAGTGGCATTGACAATTTCCAATGCTTAAAAGGCGTCAGTTCCGGAAATACCGGACTGACGCCTTGATTGCATTAAACGTTTGTATTTGATTCTTCTTCGCCCCAGAAATCTACAGGCTCATAATCCTGCAGTTTGGCCAGAAAACCTTTTTCTGCCAGCTCATTTTGAATATCATCTAAAATCTCTTCGGATTCAGCTTCAATCGTATGGTAATGATAACCACCGGTTACATTTTTAAGAAGGCTGGAACTTCCGGAAGAGAGTCCTTCTAAAAATTTCTTGACATTGCGTCTTGTACGGATATTCATATCAGCCCGGATAACACCATAAACCTTGTGATAAACAAAAACATCTTTGACAACACCGCCATTATCAACGATCAGAGAGAGTTCTTCTCCAACCTGATCATCTGTATGGATCACTTTAAATACCCGCTGGCAGGCGGATTGTTTTGGAATAATATAACCTTTGTTTGTGGAAAGGATCGTCAGGCCATTTGCACGAAGAAGAGCAATGTCCGAAACGATGATCTGCCTGCTTACATCCAGGTCTTTTGCCAGAGTAACTCCAGGGACAGGCACAGCGCTGGATTTCAAAATATTTTCTATTTTTGCTCTCCTGATCTCTCCGTTCATCTGTCAAAGTCCTTTCTAAACTGCATGTAAATTTTTAAGTGAAATATCCAAAATTGGAGCTGAGTGAGTCAGAGCTCCACTTGATACATAGTTTACACCAAAGTTCTTAATTCTTTCAATGTTTTCTTTTGTAACATTTCCGGAAATTTCGATTTCAGCTCTGCCGGCAATATAATCGATGGATTGTTTTAAAAGATCATTATCCATGTTGTCTAACATGATAATATCAGCACCTGATTCCACGGCATCCTGTACCATTTCAAAAGTCTCAACTTCAACTTCGATTTTTCTTACAAAAGGTGCATATGCCTTAGCCATTTTGACAGCTTCTTTTACACCACCTGCGGCACCAATATGGTTATCCTTGAGAAGTACTCCATCAGAAAGGTTGTATCTGTGGTTATTTCCGCCACCGACTCTCACGGCATATTTTTCAAAAATACGGTTGTTCGGTGTAGTCTTTCTTGTGTCTAAAAGCTTGATCCCGGTTCCTTCAAGGAGCTTTGCCACCTGGCTTGTATAGGTTGCGATTCCGCTCATTCTCTGAAGGTAATTAAGAGCAGTTCTCTCTCCGCAGAGAAGCACACGGATATCACCATGAACCTTGCCCATAAGTTCACCGGCTTTTACATGGTCACCGTCTTTTACAAAAAATTCTACGGTTGTATTGGAATCAAGCAGAGTAAAGGTTCTTTCAAAAACCTGAAGACCGCAGATAATGCCATCTTCTTTGCAGATCAAGTCTACCTCGCCCTGCTGTGGATGTGGCATAACACTGTTTGTGGATACGTCCTCACTTGTGATATCTTCTTTTAAAGCACTTAATATAAATGGGTCTACATTTAACCCTAATGTTACCTGATCGTACATATTATCTCCTTTCGCCAGCAATTTCTTTTGCTGCTCTTTTTGCAAATACAAGACTCTCTAAAAGGGAGTTGCTTGCAAGTCTGTTTTTACCATGAACCCCATTGCATGCGGTTTCACCGACTGCGTAGAGATGATCCATAGAAGTTTTACTGTTATGGTTTACCTTGATTCCGCCCATAAAATAATGCTGAGCCGGAACGATGGGAATACATTCATGGAACACATCATAACCGGCCTGGCTGCAATGTTCAATAATATTTGGAAAATGACTTATTAATTCGTCACGCGGGATGGTTCTTAAATCTTCCCACACAAAATCGGTGCCGTCTTTCTCCATCTGTTTGTAGATTTCCTGTGTAAGCAGATCTCTTGGCAACAGTTCATCTACAAAACGGTTCATATTCTTATCATAAAGCCTGGCACCTTCACCTCTTACAGATTCAGAAATAAGAAAGCTTCTTTCTTCTTTATTATCAGAGTAAAGAGTAGTAGGATGAATCTGGACATAATCAAGATTTTTCAGTTCAATATTATGACGTCTGGCAATCTCCACGCCGTCACCGGTCAGGTGTTTGAAATTAGTGGAATGCTTGTATGTTCCACCAATACCGCCGGTTGCAAGTATTACATAGTCAGCTTCAACCTGTTCTTCCCTGCCATCCGGCCACCTGATAATTCCACCACAACACTTGCTGCCATCGCAAAGGATATCTAAGAGAGTCGTATATTCATACATTCTTACATTCTTTAATTTTTTGACGGCATTTAAAAGGTGGCTTGTGATCTCTTTTCCAGTGATATCTTCATGGAAAAGTATTCTGTGATGAGCATGTGCACCTTCTCTTGTATAGACAAAATCACCATTTTCGTCCCGGGTAAAAGAGACACCGTATTTTACCAAATCTTTCACTACATCAGGGGAAGACTTGATCATGATCTCGACAGACTTCTGGTCATTCTCATAATGTCCGGCTTTTAATGTGTCCTCAAAAAAGCTGTCATAATCAGACGGATCTTTTAACGTACACATGCCTCCCTGAGCCAAAAAGGAATCACTGCTTTCAAAATCAGACTTCGTGATCAGCATAATATCTAATTCATCAGGAAGATTTAAGACTGCATATAATCCGGAACAGCCACTTCCAACTATAAGTATATCTGTTTTCATATTCTTTTCCTATTCTTTTATGTTAATAAAATAGTGTTTTTTTACAGATTGCTCCAAGTATAACACTTAATTTTACAACTGACAAGACACCTGTAAATTTTTTGTGTTGACAGTGTATATTTCAAATCGTATACTTTTACTAAAGTGAGCAAAAGGCAGTGAGATCCGGTATTGATACTGTCGTTTGGAAAACAAATTAAAAATGAGATCACATTAAGACAGAACGAATACCGGAAGAAGAAAGCCTTTCTGTGATAAAAGAGGGAAAGATGACGACAAGAGAAATTCAGGACGAGATCCTTAGATTAAAAAAAGAAAAAGAAGTATGTATTCTGGCACATGCCTATCAAAACCATGAGATATTAGAAGTTGCGGATTATATGGGAGATTCCTTTGCATTGAGCCAGCAGGCTGCCAAAACACAGGAACAGACGATCCTTATGTGCGGAGTCCGTTTTATGGCAGAAACCGTGAAGGTTCTCTCACCAGACAAGAAAGTACTTCTTTCCAGCGGTGAAGCAGGATGTCCTATGGCAGAACAGCTTTCTGTGGAAGAATTGAAAGAATTAAAAAAACAGTATCCGGATTATACAGTAGTAGCTTATATTAATACAACTTCTGAATTGAAGACATTGTGTGACGTATGTGTTACATCTGCATCAGCAGTATCTATTGTTAAGAAGCTGGAGAACGACAAGATTCTTTTTATTCCGGACTGTAACCTCGGAGCATGGGTAGCAGAACAGATTCCTGAGAAAACTTTTAAATTTATCAAGGGTGGTTGCCCAACTCATCTTAGAATGGGCAAAGCAGATGTGGCAAAAGCAAAGAAAGCACATCCAAATGCGAAGCTTCTTGTCCATCCGGAATGTGCCGCTGCAGTAACCAAGAATGCAGACTACATAGGAAGCACAACTGGAATTATGTCCTATGCGAAGAAGAGTACAGATAAGGAATTTATCATTGGAACAGAAAACAGCATAGTTTCCCATTTACAGTATGAGTGTCCGGATAAGCTGTTTTATCCACTTTCCAAGGATTGTGTATGCCACAATATGAAACTTACAACTTTAGTAGATGTATATAATTGTCTGAAAGGCCTTGCAGGTGAAGAAATTATTTTACCTGAGGAAGTAAGTAAGGGAGCAAAACGCTGTATTGACAGAATGCTCGAATTAAATTAACACAGGCGGTCGTAGAGGTAGATTCTCCGACCAGTGCTGTGAAATTTATTCTATAGACTGTGAGAATAGCGTCTATACAATCTCAGTTGATACAGAAGGTTCCAAAATAATCTGTGTGTTTCATTCGTATCCCGAAACCGGAGTGAGGTTATTAATATGAGCATTTTTGAGTATGATAAAGAATTGGAAGAGAAGAAGTTGAGAAAGGCAGAGTTTGAGGCTGGTCGTGAGATTGGACATGAAGCTGGACTGGCAGAAGGCAAAAATCAGGCTGCTTTTGAAATAGCAAAGCGTATGCTTGCTTTAAAGGAATTCACATCTGAAAAGATTGCAGCTATTTCAGGACTTTCGTTAGATGAAGTGAAAAAGCTGCAGGAGTAGACGGTCAGAAAAAGTAAAGTAGATGAATGAATTTACAGATATGATATCAATGACAGGAGAAAACAAATGAAATACTATACTGAAAATGAATTACAAAACTTCAGATTTGAGGGCGCATACATTGCAGAAACCTGCGCAGTCAATGGGATCTTTGAAATGATATTGGACAATGTGACGATTTTACCACAAAATTCGTGCAATCGTGATATCCGCGAAATGCGTGCAAATGAACTGAAACTGAAAATCCGTGAGCCGGAGATTACGGCATTTGTCGAGGAAGGCTATAAAGTTTATGACGCAGACGGTAATCTGAAAGAAAAGAAAGAGGATATACTGATTGCGGCAGAAGATCAGGCAGCAAAATTAAAGGAACTGGAAGGATGTGAAATCTATTCCATTGAGCAGGAGAAAGGTGTCTATACGGTATCCATTGATACGGAAGACCATACTTTCATGATTAAAGTAAGCGGAAGCGCAGATGCCGAAGAGTGGGACCGGTTTCTGAGTAAAGATTAAAGGAGCGGGGATTACGATGGAAACAAATGAAAAAAGCCGTGTGCTGGATATGACAAGGGGAAATCCGTTCCGGCTTGTATTAAAATTTGCGCTGCCACTGTTTTTTGGAAATCTGCTACAGCAGTTTTATAATCTGGCGGATACTGCAATTGCCGGACATGTTCTGGGAGATCACGCACTCGCACAGATTGGAGCAGTTTCGGCGCTATATGGACTTATCACGAATTTTGCATTTGGAATGAACAATGGACTGGCGTTGTCTTTAAGCCGCAGCTTTGGAGCAGGGGATGAGCAAAAAATGAAGCATGTCTCCTGCTGGATGGTAACAATTTCCATGTCGGTATCCATTGTATTAATGTCCATTTTTCTGTTGTGTAAAGAACCGCTGCTGATCCTTTTGCAGGTTCCGGAAGAGACGATGGCAGGTGCGATGGAATATCTTACGATCATACTGATCGGAATACCATTTACGATGGCGTATAATATGGAAGCAGCTATGCTTCAGGCGGTTGGAAACAGTATGACACCCCTTTTGTTTTTGCTGTTCAGCAGCGTTTTGAATATTTCATTGGATTATGTGTTTATGGCACCACTGGCGATGGGAATCGGAGGTGCAGCGTTTGCAACGGTTTTATCACAGGGGGTAAGTGCATTTCTTGCATTCATACTTATCTGGCGCAATTATCCACTGCTTCATTTTAAAGGAAAAGATTATCAGGTGGAGAAAAAATTTGTGCTTGAAATGGTTGTCGCAGGGTTTAGCATGGCTTTGATGAGTGCAATTTATAATATTGGAAGTGTTATTTTACAGGGTAGTATTAACGCACTCGGAAACCTGTATATTACGGCGCAGGTAGGCGCAAGAAGGCTGGCGGAACTTTTCCATACGCCGGGACTTGCGCTTGGAACGAGTGTTGCAACTTATACAAGCCAGAACATGGGTGGCGGAAATCGAAACAGAATCAAAAAAGGAGTATGGTCAGCATTCTTTCTTTTTGCGGTCTGGTGGATTTTTTCCATGGTTTTTGTGACTTTCTTCGTGGAAGATGCCGTCAGACTGGTAACAGGAAGCAGTAATGCGGATGTTATTTATAATACTGCATTATATCTCAGGATCAGTTTCCCGCTGATTCCTACGATGGCAGTGATTATTATTTTGAGAAATATGCTGCAGGGAATGAATCATTTGATGATGCCGCTTGTGTGCAGCAGTCTGGAATTGATAGGAAAGGTGATTTTTGCTATCTGGGTCGTGCCGGCATATGGGTATTTTGCAGTGTGCCTTTGCGAACCGGTCACATGGGTGGTCTGCTGTATTTTTGTTTTGATCTGCGCATTTTTGTGCAGGAAGGAATTGAGATAGAAGCTTAACGAGAAAACGTTTCAATAACAGTGTTGACACGTTTTCTTTTTTTGTGTAATATATACCTATGAGTTAGATATAACTAACCGAAAAGCAAAGGAGAGCAAAGTGAGTCAGGAAGTATACGAGATGATCACAAGATTAGACAGAGAAAGAATTGAGACACATCTGGTCGTACAGTGTGCACCGATGATCTCCGGCATGAAGGTTTCTAATTTACTGAATGTGGAGAAAAAACTTGCACCACAGATGAAACAGGTGTTGGAACGTTCCGGTATTTCCCATTATCTGCTGTTGGAAAGCGAAGATAAAGCAACCTTTTTAGTGTACCGCGAGGATGGGTTGAAAGCGTACCTGATGCAGGATAGAGTCTGTCAGTCGATGAAGAGTTTTGGATACGAAAGCCTGGATTTAAACGATGTTTTAAGCTGTTTTCAGAAACGCTATGCAGACTGTATGGAGCAGATTGCAGAATTTCCACATGAGATGGGATTATTGCTCGGTTATCCTGTGGAAGATGTGGAGGGATTCATTGAGAACAAAGGTCACAATTATCTGTATGCCGGCTACTGGAAAGTGTACGGACATGTAGAGGAGAAGAAGGCTTTGTTTAACAGATATGAAGAGGCAAGAAAAGTTTTGATACAGCTGCTTGCAAGTGGACGCAGTGTGAGAGAGATGGCTGCCTGTTATGCTTAATTTTTATTTATAGGTTAGCGTGTACTAACTTCATAAACTGATAAAGAATAGAAAATGCAGGAATGTGAAAAAATAAAAACATAAAACTGCAGATAGTATGGAGGAAAGAATCATGGATAAAGTAACAATCGTATTCTGGTCACAGTCAGGAAACACAGAGAGTATGGCAAACGCAGTTGCAGAGGGTGTAACGGCAGCAGGAAAAGAAGCAGTGGTTGTTGATGTTGCAAGTGCATCCTTAGATGATTTAAAAGCTGCAAAAGGTTTCGCAATGGGCTGTCCTGCAATGGGAGCAGAAGTGCTCGAAGAAGGCGAGATGGAACCATTTGTATGCGATGTGGAAGGATTTGCAGCAGGTAAGACAATCGCTTTGTTTGGCTCTTATGGATGGGGCGATGGACAGTGGATGCGTGACTGGGTAGACCGTATGACAGCAGCCGGAGCAACCGTTGTGAACGGAGAGGGCGTGATCTGTCAGGAAGCACCGGACGATGCTGCCTTAGATGCATGTAAAGACCTTGGAAAACAGCTCGCAGCATTATAATAAGGTAAGCATTATAACGAAAGGATAATTTATGAGCGTAGTCATTATTGGAGGACATGACCGTATGGTGTGTCAGTATAAAAAGATTTGTAAGGAGCATAAATGTAAGGCAAAAGTATTTACCCAGATGCCGGCAAAGTTAAGCAGCCAGATTGGGTCACCGGATCTGATTATCCTGTTTACCAATACAGTTTCCCACAAGATGGTAAAATGTGCGGTAGCGGAGGCGGAGCGCAGCAAAGCCGAAGTGGTAAGAAGTCATTCCAGCAGTGGCAATGCCTTAAATGAAATCTTAGAAAAAGTTTGTTAATGGAAAGAAAAAATTTACATCAGGTGCAATAGCGGAACGTGCGGTCGGCCAGGATTCTTGCAAAAATCAGACCAAGCGGAAGCGCAATGATGATCATGATCGCAGCAGCAAACCAGGAGACAGCTTCTGTCAGTGACATGATCCCGAAATTATAAATTGCACGATAAAGGTAAAGTCCTGGAACCATAATAACAATGGATGGAACGGTTAGTGAAATACGTGGATAACCGTTCCATTTTTTTATGATGGAAGCCAGAAGTCCGGCGGTTAATGCGCCTATAAAAGCGGCGACAGCGGCAGGGGGGTGTAGCCGTAAAGTTGACCAGTTCCAGACGCAATGTATTTGCGATGGCACCGATAAAGGCAGCCGTGGCTGCCATCGGGATCGAACTGTTGAACATAATAGAGAATCCGAATACACCGCAAAAACTTGTGATCAACCGCAGTAACAGATGAAGGACAGGATCGATGGATAAGGAGGAAAAATCCTGTGGCTGCAATTTTAAGAGCAATGCCATGATCCATGCAAACATGGTAGCGACCAGCACGATGATCACGGAATAAGTGAGGCGTTCCAGTCCGGATCTCAAATCAAGCTTGGCAAGGTCGATTCCACTTGTGATGAATGGAAATCCTGGTATGATAAACAGCATGGAACAGATATATCCTGCCTCGTGGAAGGACGGAATATGGAATAACATTTCTGCCAGATGCAGACATACGGTATAAGTCAGACAGGCGGCAGAGATTGATACTGCAATATTTAAAAATAACGTATAATGGTGTTTGATCAGTTTGGTGCGGATCACATTTCCAATACCGGCTGCGATAAAGGCGAGAACCATTTCAATCGGACCACCACCCAGCAGGAACGTGAAAGCACAACATGCGAGTGCAGCGGCGAGACCAAGTTTGGCAGGGGAGTAGAGTGTGTGAATAGACTCGATTTCATCCAGACGTCTGTGAATCTCTTCACCTGTCAGATGGGCTTCCTGTTTTGGAAAATTGTCAACAAACTGTTCCATACGGTAAAGCTTTGAGGTATTGACACCTGTATTGGCAATGCTTAAGGATTGTGAGACACATTCTTTTCCGTCAAAACAGTTAAATTCGATGGACATAAGTCCGACATCCACGGTGCAGGTGACACCAAGTTCCTTTGCAAGACGGTTCATGGAAGTGCGGACACGCCATGCTCCGGTTCCACAGGAGAGCATGATCAATCCGACTCTTCCGATAACAGAAGCCTTCTCGATCAGCCCTGCTTTATTGATCAGAACATTGCTGTCGTTTTCCGTGTAATCGTGCCAGGGGATTTCCATATGATTTTTTTCCATGATATCCATATAATTATTCTTCTGCATAAATGATCGCCTCTGCTTTTTTTACATGTCGTTCCAGATTCTTCAAAAACAGCGAATCCGGTAGAAAAATACCAATCTCATCATAGCGGGTGTTTTCCTCTACCAGAGAATCCTGCCCATAGAAAATGTACGCCATAGGAAGACTTTTCTCCAGTTTGATCATAAGATCCCAGACAGCAGAATAAGCTTCTGCCTCTGTCTCTTTCAGCTTGACAGTGTCGGGCAGCTCGCGGATGATCAGTACACCGGTATTTTTTTCCAGAATCTGCTGATCCATATCCATTTTTTCAGAAGCATAGGCATGGCGGTAACGGTAGGCCTGTGCAAAATAAATATTTTTCTTATTGTCAAGATCACAGTAGACATCATAAAAATGCTGGTAATTTTTTTCATGTACGGTTGTTTTATATCCGGGCAGTAAATTGCCCGATTCGTCAGTCATGATAATCGGATTCGTTCTGCCGTCTGCGTTAAAACGGTACGGAATCAGAAATGAATTCCGGAGCAGATCGAATAATGTATTTTGACAGATTGCCATAAGAAAAGCTGACAGATCTCTGTTGTGATAAGCATTAAAAAGTGCCTGGGAAAATTCAGCGGGAGATAATGGAAAATTGTTATCCTCATTGCAAAACAGGGAATTGCAGAAAGTCCCCTGGAGTTTTTCACATGCCCATGGATCATTTAATATTTTGTTGAATAAAACATCTGCTTTTTCTTCACGTGGAAAAATTGTTTTTTCTGCCATAAATGAATCGCTTCCTTTTCTTTTTTTCGCTAAAATTATACTATTGAAATAGAAATATGTGAAAGCTATAATTGATATAGCAGAAATAATAATTTGATATGATTGAGGGCGAGCTATGGATGTGAATTTTGAGTATTATAAAATTTTTTATTACGTTGCGAAATATAATAATTTTACGAGGGCTGCAAGGGTGTTGGGAAACAGCCAGCCGAATGTGACAAGGGCAATGAACTGTCTGGAACAGCAGCTTCATTGTACGCTTCTGGTGCGGACGAACCGTGGAGTTTTTCTGACTACGGAAGGGGAAAAGCTGTATACACATGTAGCAGCGGCCATGGAACAGCTTTTTACGGCAGAGGAGGAACTGGCAGAATGTGTGGGACTGTCCCATGGGAGTATTGCAATCGGAGCCAGTGAGACCGCGTTAAATTTGTTCCTTCTGGATAAGTTAAAAGAGTTTCACAATACATACCCGGGAATCCGGCTGAAGATCTACAATCATTCCACACCGCAGGCGGTGGAAGCGGTGAGAAGGGGAACGGTTGATTTTGCAGTCGTTTCCACACCTGTAAAAGCGGATGCACCGCTCCACATGACAATGCTTCATCCATATCAGGAAATACTGATCGGTGGAACAGAGTTCGGGCATCTGGCAGGAAGGCAAACAACATTTGAGGAGATTATGCAATATCCGCTCATCTGTCTTGGAAAGGAGACGGTGACCTTTCAGTTTTACAGGCAGTTATTTGCTTCTTATGGTCTGGACTTTGAGCCGGATACAGAGACTGCAACGGCGGATCAGATCCTTCCACTGGTAAGAAGCGGACTGGGGCTGGCTTTTATACCAAAACCGATGGCAAAGGATGCGATTGACAGGGGAGAGGTGTCAGAGATACCCCTGTGTGAGAAGATACCGTCCCGGAATATCTGTCTGATCTATGACAGCAAGCACCCTTTTAAGGAGGCTGCCACACAATTGAAAAAGATGATCGCTGCGAATAGTTTTGCCAGTGTTGAATAGGTTTTTGGAAAACGATTGATATTTTTAAAAGCATATGTTATAGTTCAAACGAACTTGATAATGAAACAAACAGGTGTCAGATAGGCAGGGTGACCTCACTCTGCCGGATCTGGTGAAAAGGGAAACAGGTGCGAATCCTGTACGAACTCGTCACTGTATTTAGGGAGTGCATGCCAAAAACTCACTGGGCAGCCGGGAAGAGGGCAATGCATGATGATCTGTAAGTCAGGAGACCTGCCTGATTGTTGTACGGGAAACAAAAATGTTTCCACGCCACGAGTAACTGGCTGTACGGATGAGAAAATTTGACCTGTTTTTAGATCATTTTTGTAAGATAGGACAGGAAAATTTTTATATTGTGATTTGAGTGCAGCGTTTCTTTTGTGAAAAAGAGACGCTTTTTTCATATTCAGGCAGAACGATTCCATAGAACATCATCTGGAACAGACCGTCGAACAGGAAAGAGAGAAAAACAGAATGCAAAGCAACGGAAACGGAACCGAAGTATGGGAAAAAGGAATACAGGTTGATCTCCCGGATGGAGAGTATGAGATTGAAGTGCAGCTGACAGGGGGAAGCGGCAGGGCGTCTGTCACATCACCGGCAATTCTGCAGGTGCAGGATGAGAAGGCCGTCATCGAGATCGAGTGGAGCAGCCCTAATTATGACTATATGACGATGGACGGAGAGACTTATCTTCCGGTCAATACAGAGGGCAATTCTGTTTTCGAACTGCCTGTGACTGCTTTTGACAAAGAAGTGCCGGTAACGGCAGATACGACAGCCATGAGCGTGCCGCATGAGATTGAATATACGATTCTGCTCGACAGTGCTTCCATTGCAAACGCCGGGAAAAAACCGATGGAAGTAATCGCAGTTGTCTACGTCGCAGCCGTGATCGCAGTAAGTATCACAGCGTGGCAGATACATCGGAAGAGAAAAGGAAAAAAAGAATGAAGCAGATAAAAAAAATCGGTCTGTGGTGTGTATTGCTTTTTGCCTGCATCCAGATATCGGGCTGTGGAGACAGCCAGACCTCCTGGAAGAGTGGGGATCATGAGATCAGCAGTGAGCTGACTTATGAAAAGAGCATGGATTTAGATTATGCCACAGAGTTTGCAGTGGATTATTATGAGAACGGTTTTACACTGATTTCCATATCGGATGGAAGCAGATTTTTGCTGAATACCGAAGGGGAACAGGTACCGGAGGATTTAGAGAATGGGATCACAGTCTTAAATGCCCCGGTGTCCAATATTTATCTGGTTGCCTCTGCGGCTATGGATATGTTTTGCAGTATCGGTGCACTGGATCACATCTGCCTGTCCGGACTGCCTGAAGAAAAATGGGAGATCCCGGAGGCAAAGGCGGCAATGGAGAGCGGACAGATCGTATATGCCGGAAAGTATAATGCACCTGATTATGAACTGATCTGTTCGAAAGAGTGCGGGCTTGCCATTGAGTCAACGATGATCGGACATTCACCGGAGGTAAAGGAGAATCTGGAATCGTTTGGCATTCCGGTTTTAGTCGATCATTCCAGCTATGAGTCTGATCCGCTTGGCAGGACCGAGTGGGTAAAGCTTTATGGAGTGCTGACCGGAAATGAGGATGCGGCGGTGAGAGCATTTGAGGAACAGAAACAGTATGTGAAAGAGCTTTCTGATGTGAAAGCTACCGGAAAGACAGTCGCATTTTTTTATGTTACAACAGCAGGAACGGTCAGTGTGCGAAAGAGCAATGACTATGTTCCGAAAATGATAGACATTGCCGGTGGGGAGTATGTGTTCCAGAATTTAAAGGGCGAGGATAACGCAGCTTCCAGTGTCAATATGCAGATGGAAGAATTCTATGCGCAGGCGAAAGACGCAGATTATCTCGTCTATAACAGCACGATTGACGGCAATCTGACAACGGTTGATGATTTACTGGCAAAAAACAGTCTTTTTGCAGATTTTAAGGCAGTCAAAGACGGAAACGTATGGTGTATCGGGAAAAACCTTTATCAGGATACAATGGATACCGGAAGCATTATCCATGATTTTCATGAGATGCTGACCTCGGAGGATACGGATGAACTTACCTACATGTATAAGCTCAAATAGAAAAATAAGATATACGGTCTGTTTTGTCATTCTGATCACATTATCAGTACTCTTTTTTATCGTCAGTGTATGTGCCGGAAGTGTGCAGATTCCGCTCTCAGATATCTGGAGACAGTTCAGAGGGGAACAGGATGAACTTTATGCAGCCATTCTCTTTCAGATCCGTATCCCGAGAACGTTTGCGGCAATCCTGCTCGGCGGTGCGCTGGCATTGTCCGGGTATCTGCTGCAGACTTTTTTTCACAATCCGATCGCAGGACCGTTTGTCCTTGGCATTTCTTCCGGGGCAAAATTATTTGTGGCGGTCGTGATGATCGTGTTCTTAAGATATTCCAGAACATTATCTTCTGTGGATCTGATCGTGGCGGCGTTCGCAGGATCTATGCTGTCAATGTTTTGTGTGCTTCTGATGTCACCGAGAGTTCAGAATATGTCATTTTTAGTGCTGATCGGAGTGATGATCGGCTATATCTGTTCGGCAGTCACAGATTTTCTTGTGACATTTGCAGAGGATTCTGACATTGTGAATCTTCATAACTGGTCGATGGGAAGCTTTTCCGGCATCACATGGGAGAATGTGAAAACGATCGTGTTTGTTGTAGCCGTTACCGGCATTTTGACATTCTTTTTGTCAAAACCGATGGAAGCGTACCAATTAGGAGAGACTTACGCAAAAAATATGGGTGTCAATATCAAAATGTTCCGCATACTGCTCGTGATCTTATCGAGCATCTTATCCGCAGTGGTAACAGCGTTTGCGGGACCTGTGTCGTTTGTCGGGATCGCAGTGCCGCAGATGGTAAAGCGGTTATTCCGGACGGCAAAACCGATCATCATGATACCGGCATGTTTTTTAGGTGGGGCAGTATTCTGCATGTTCTGTGATCTTCTGGCGCGGATGGTGTTTGCACCGACGGAGATGAGTATCAGTACCGTGACGGCGATTTTTGGCGCACCGGTAATGATCGCAGTCATGTTGAAGCAGCGACAGGAGCGGTATTAAGGAAGAAAAATTGAAATTGTGATAAGCATGCATCCAGGCATTCGGTAGGTAATGAAATATCTTGACAATGGAAAATGAGGAACGGAATGGAAGAACGGGAACTTTTACACACGGACGGACTGTCCGTTGGATATCACGGAAGAGAACTGATAAAGGAGATAGGGATTTCTCTGAAAAGGGGAGAGATCGTGACATTGATCGGACCAAACGGGGCAGGAAAATCCACTATTTTAAAGACTATCGCAAAGCAGCTGCAGGAGATCTGCGGCAGTGTTTATGTGGAAAACACCAGGCTGTGTGAACTGCCGGAAAAAGAACTGGCGAAGAAAATGTCCATTGTTTTCACAGAGCGCATCACACCGGAGCTGATGACAGTGGCAGACGTTGTGGCGATGGGGAGATATCCGTATACCGGAGGACTTGGCATCCTGACACCAAAAGATGAGGCGGTGGTGGCGCAGTGCATGGAACAGATCCGCATCTCACCGTTAAAAGAACGCAATTTTATGAGTCTGAGTGATGGGCAGAAACAGCGTGTACTGCTTGCAAAGGCGCTGTGTCAGGAGCCGGAGATTCTGATCCTTGATGAGCCGACATCTTATCTGGATGTAAAGTATAAACTCGAATTTTTATCCATGCTGCAGGAGATGACACGGAAGAAAAAAATCGGTGTTCTCATGTCGCTGCATGAACTTGATCTTGCAGAGCGTGTGTCGGACAAAATTGTATGCGTCAAAGGGGAAAACATTGAGCATTATGGCACGCCGGAGGAAGTCTTTACCGATGGATTTGTCGATCAGCTTTATGAGATCACGGACGGAACGTTTCAGGAGAAAAACGGTTGTGTGGAACTGAAAAAGTGCGATGGCATACCGGAGGTATTTGTGATCGCCGGAAATGGTACGGGGAGTTTTCTGTTCCGGCAGCTTCAGAGAAACGGGATTCCATTTGCAGTGGGGATCTTAGGAAAAAATGATATTGATTATCCGGCGGCAGAAGCGCTTGCGGTGCAGGTGATCGCTGCGGAGGCGTATCAGGACTTTGAGATGCAACATTATGAGGCGGCAAAACAGGTGATGTGCGCATGCAGAAAGGTGATCTGCTGCCAGACGGTATTTGGATCACAGAATGTGCTTAACAGACAGCTTTTGCAGGAGGCAGAAGACTGTGGAATGGAGATAGAATTATGGCAAAAGTGATCATGGTGCAGGGCACGATGTCAAACGCAGGAAAGAGCCTGATCGTGGCAGGACTCTGCAGGATTTTCAGACAGGACGGATACCGGGTGGCACCTTTTAAATCCCAGAATATGGCACTGAATTCTTTTATCACAAAGGAAGGGCTTGAGACTGTCTGTTAACAGGTGATGCGGGGGGAGGCAGCGGGGGTGGAGCCGGTAGCTGCAATGAATCCGATTCTGTTAAAACCGACCACACATGTCGGCTCACAGGTGATCGTGAATGGTGAAGTGCTTGGGAATATGAGCGCCAGAGATTATTTTGCGTATAAAAAACAGTTGATCCCGGAAATCAAAAAGGCATTCCGGGAGTTAGAAAGAGATAACGACATTATCGTGATCGAAGGCGCAGGTAGTCCGGCAGAGATCAATCTGAGGGAGAATGACATTGTCAATATGGGATTGGCAGAGCTTCTGGATGCACCGGTGCTTCTTGTGGGAGACATTGACCGGGGCGGCGTGTTTGCACAGCTTCTCGGAACACTGATGCTGCTCGAAAAAACGGAAAAGGAACGTGTAAAGGGGCTCATCATCAATAAATTCCGTGGGGATAAAACCATATTAGATCCGGGCGTTGTGATGCTGGAGGAGCGGGGACATGTGCCGGTCGTGGGCGTTGTGCCTTATATGGAGCTATCCATTGATGACGAGGACAGCTTAAGCAGCAGATTTGACCGCAAGGAGGAAGGCCTGATCGATATTGCAGTCATCCGTTATCCAAGAATTTCCAATTTTACGGATCTGTCTGTCTTAGAGCAGATCGGGCAGGTTTCCGTGCGCTATGTGGACAGTGTGAGAGACTTACACCACCCGGACATGATCGTGCTTCCGGGCAGTAAAAATACAATGGCCGATCTGAAATGGATGCGGGAAAATGGTCTGGAGGCGCTGATCAAAAAGAAAGCGCAGGATACCATTGTTTTTGGAATCTGTGGCGGATATCAGATGCTGGGTGAGACGATCCGTGATCCATATCAGGTGGAAAACGGTGGAAGCATGAAAGGTATGGGACTGCTTCCAGCTGCGACGGAGCTGAAACAGGAAAAAACAAGAACACAGGTAACGGGAACTTTTGGAAAAATTTCCGGAGCACTCTCTGGTCTTTCCGGAAAGAGCGTGCGCGGATACGAGATCCACATGGGCAGTACCGTAGACAGTGGAAGTAATGTGGACAATAGAAGCACCGTAGACGGTGGAAGCATCGTAGACAGTGAGCGTGTCATAAATCCGGAAAGCAGAGGTAATGAGAAGCGTTACATGTGCAGAATACAAAACGAAGCAGATGGCAGTGTAAAATACGACGGAATCTTTTCCGGTAATGTATACGGAACATATGTTCACGGCATTTTTGACGAGGGAACGCTGGCAGAGACACTGGTTAGTATCCTGGCTGAACGGAAGGGTGTGGTGCTGGATACCGGGCAGATGATAAGTTACGGGCAGTTTAAGCAGATGCAGTATGATAAACTTGCAGACGGTCTGAGGGAATCCATGGATATGGAAGCAGTGTATGCGATGCTGCGGGAAGCTGCGATTTAAAACAGAACTGTTGTTACTGGAACGAGGTACGAGTGAACAGTAACGAAAATGCGCAGTGCATAAAGAGGAAAAATAATGGAATTTAAAATAGAGGAACCGGATAAAAAAATCGGGCAGGAAATCAAAGCAAACTGGGATCGTGTGGCAAAACCGCTGGATGGTCTGGGGGAGTTTGAGGGACTTCTCGCAAGAATCGGGGCAATCCTTGGGTCGCCAGAGATTGATATTGCGAAAAAAGCAGTGATCGTCATGTGCGCAGATAATGGCGTTGTGGCGGAAGGCATCAGCCAGTCCGGGCAGGAGATCACGGCAGCGGTGACAGAGAATCTCGGAAAAAGAAATACTTCGGTCTGCAAAATGGCGAAAGCTGTTGGCGCAGAGATTTTTCCGGTGGATATCGGTGTGAACACCGACCGGATTTTTCCGGGAGTCATCAGCAGAAAAGTAAAAAAAGGCACAAATGATTTTCTGCTAAAACCTGCGATGTCAGAGAGAGAAGCCATGCAGGCGGTCCGGGTTGGGATGGAACTTGTAAAAGAGTGCAAAGAAGCTGGATATACGCTGCTTGGCACCGGAGAGATGGGAATTGGCAATACGACGACAAGTGCGGCGATGGCAGCAGCTCTGCTTTCCGTTCCGCCGGAGACCGTGGCAGGACGGGGCGCCGGATTAAGTGATGAGGGGCTTGTCAGAAAAAGACAGGTGATCGCAGCGGCACTGGAAAAATATCAGTTGAGAGAGACTGAGCCGATGCGTATTTTATGCTCAGTCGGCGGGCTGGATATCGCAGGACTTTGCGGCGTGTTTTTAGGTGGTGCAAAATACCATATGCCGATCGTGGCAGACGGTGTCATCAGTGCGGTGGCAGCGCTTACAGCAGAGCGGCTTTGTCCGGGAACAAAAGAATTTATCATTCCCTCCCACAAAGGAAAGGAACCGGCTTCGGAACTTTTGATGCGGGAGCTGGGGCTTTCTCCGGTTCTGGATGCAGAACTTGCATTAGGAGAGGGAACGGGGGCAGTCATGATGTTTTCCCTGTTAGATATTGCCATGAGTTTATATGAGACAGGGGCTACTTTTGGCGATTTTAAAATTGAGGAGTATCACAGGTTTTGATAAAGTCAGTGTGAACATATTTTTTACATGTGACAGAAAGGTGCAGTTATCAGGATGATCACATTGGTGACAGGGGGAAGCGGCAGCGGAAAATCTGCATATGCAGAAAGCCTGCTGTATTCCTGCGAAGGAATCAGATATTATATTGCAACCATGCAGATTTATGATGCAGAGGGCGAAAAAAAAGTAGAGCGGCATCGGAAACTGCGGGCAGGAAAAGGGTTTCTTACGATCGAAAGCCCGATGAATGTAGGAAAAATCCAGTTTGTATGTGCTGGAGAATCAGGGCAGGCGCAATACCGGCAGGAAGCAGAGAGGAAAGGGCAGTGCAGCTCAGAAAAGAAATCGGCACTGCTTGAGTGTATGTCAAATCTCACAGCAAACGAAATGTTCACGAAAGACGGCATGAAATCCGAGGAGGAAGTAGTTGAAAAAATTGTATCTGAGATACAGACTCTTTCACAGAAACTCGACAACCTTGTGATCGTCACGAACAATGTATTTGAGGATGGTGTAATCTATGACGCCGGAACAATGGAGTATTTGAGAGCACTTGGCAGGATCAATGCAGCACTTGCGCATCTGGCAGACCGGGTGGCAGAGGTCGTGGTTGGAATTCCGGTGGAGCTGAAAGGATGAAGTTATGAAATTATTAAAAGCGATGGTAATCGCATTTTCCATTTATTCTAAAATCCCCGTGCCGCAGTTCGAGTGGAAGGAAGAGGACATGGAGTATATGATGTGCTTTTTTCCGTGGATCGGTGGGGTGATCGGACTGTTTTTTTTCGGATGGGCGGTGTTATGTGAGAAATTTGCGGTAGGAAATGTCTGCTATGCACTGATCGGTGCGGCAATTCCGTTAATGATCTCCGGTGGATTTCATGTGGATGGGTACATGGACACGATGGACGCATTTCATTCGTACCAGAGCCGGGAAAAAAAGCTGGAGATTTTAAAAGATTCCCATATCGGTGCATTTGCGGTGATCATGCTGGCTCTTTATTATATGATCGATATCGCAGCAATTTCAGAAATACATACCCAAAAGGCAGTGTCTGCGCTTGCAGCCGTATTTTTTCTGGCGAGATGCTTTAGTGGGATTGCAGTTATGACATTGCAGCCGGCAAAAAAAGAGGGGCTTTTGTATACCTTTGCCTCCAGTGCACAGAAAGTGAAAGTGAAAACCGCCTTATATTTTCAGGCAGCACTTTGTATGGTGCTCATGCTGTTTGTATCCGGATGGTATGGAGCCGCGGCGATTGGGGCGGCACTGCTCAGTTTCTTATATTTTAAAAAGAGAAGTTACGAAGAGTTTGGTGGCATCACAGGTGACACTGCGGGATTTTTTGTGTCAGCCTGTGAGGCGGCTGCGGCAGCTGCGGTT
>OAWP01000902.1_pt1 | contig 21490 bp, 19 predicted proteins | sample 1517081 | NCBI WGS metagenome assembly OAWP01 (sample SAMEA2580167, study PRJEB22360) | human gut metagenome | biome: human gut; feature: human-associated habitat; material: faeces | place: Denmark | collected 2008/2010 | reverse complement strand
TATCCACAAAACGGCGGGTTCCTTTACACAGAGCTCCTTCTTATCACTCGGTTCTGGCCGTCTCGATGAGGCAAGAGTGGCCGCCAATCTGCAGATGGTACAGAGTACATCACCGTCCTACCTTCTGATGGCATCTCTCGATGCGGCGCGGCGCGGGATGGCGCTGCACGGAAAAGAGCGAATGGAACGCGCGCTGGAACTCGGCCAGAGGGCGCGGCAGGAGCTTGCAAAGATCAAAGGAATCGAAGTTCTTGGGACCGAGATGGAAGGAACGTGCGGCGTATGGAAGATCGATCCGACGCGTCTTGTATTCTCGGCAAGAGAACTTGGTATTTCCGGCTACGATCTGCAGGTGCGTCTGTACGAGGAATACCGCGTCAGTACAGAGCTTGCCGACGAGGAGAACGTGGTCTGCGTTATTACCTGGGCAAACAGCGAGGAAGATATCACACGGCTGATCGATGCGCTGGCAGGAATTTCGGCAGCAGAGAGCGGGAAAACGACGGGGCGGACGAAGTTTACAGAAAAGCAGTGGCTGTTCCGCAGCCTGCCGGAGATGGTAAAGACACCGCGCGAGGCATATTTTGCGGAGAAGGAAGCCGTTCCGTTTGCAGAAGCGGAAGGACGAATTGCAGCCGAGATGGCAGCCCCATATCCGCCGGGAATCCCGCTCATCTGCCCGGGCGAGCGGTACAGCAGAGAAATGTTGGAACTGATGCGCCAGTATAAAGCAGACGGCTGCGAATTTCACGGACCATCGGATGCGTCGCTGGAAGTGCTGTATGTTCTGAAAGAGGAATAAAAGAAAACGGAAGTCGGTTCCCAGCGCTTTGCAACAGAAACCGCAGAGAACAGACTGTCAGGAAAAGGAGATGAATTGCGTATGAAAAAAATGATATCCTGGAACGTAAATGGACTGAGAGCCTGTATGAAGAAAGGCTTTCAGGAATACTTTGAGGCGGCAGATGCCGATATTTTCTGCCTGCAGGAGACAAAGCTGCAGGAAGGACAGATCGACCTTGAGCTGCCCGGCTATCATCAGTATTGGAATTATGCGGAAAAGAAAGGATATTCCGGTACGGCCCTGTTTACCAAAGAGGAGCCGATTTCCGTTCGCTATGGTATCGGAATCGAAGAACATGATATGGAAGGCCGTGTGATTACGGCAGAGTTTCCAGAATACTTTGTTGTAACCGTCTACACACCGAATTCGCAGGATGAATTAAAACGCCTTGCCTACCGGATGGAGTGGGAGGATGCGTTTCTTTCTTATTTAAAAGGACTGGAGCAGGAAAAACCGGTGATTTTCTGCGGAGATCTGAACGTCGCAGCGACCGAGATGGATATCAAAAATGCAAAGGCAAATGAGAAAAACGCCGGCTTTACGAAAGAGGAGCGCGAAAAATTTGCTGTGATCAAAGAAAAAGGCTTTGTTGATTCCTTCCGTATGCTGTATCCGGACACCGTGGCGTATTCCTGGTGGTCATACCGCTTCCAGGCACGCCAGCGGAATGCAGGATGGCGGCTTGATTACTTTATGGTATCAGAGTCCTTAAAAGATGCAGTTGCAGATGCCAAAATCCATACCGAAATTCTCGGTTCCGACCATTGCCCGGTGGAACTGGATTTAGAGGTATAACAATTGGTAACATTGGTCAATTGACAATTTTATTCAAATGATTTACATTAATAGTATGACAATTGCAACAAATTATAAAAAATAAGGGCGGGAATTATGATACAGACAAAAAACAGAGGAAAATATCGAATTTTGCCGGGAAATCCGGAGAAAATGGGCGCATCGGCGACGAAAGACGGATACAATTTTGCCGTAGAAGTATCAGATGGAAAAAAAGCAGAGCTTCTGCTGTACCGGAAAGGTCACCAGAAACCGTTTCTTACCGTGCCGCTTCCGGAAGAGGAGCGCACTGGCGTGATCAGTTCCGTGGAAATCACAGGCCTGACGGTAGGAAAGTTTTCGTATGCCTACCGGATGGACGAAGCTTTCTGCTTGGATCCGTATGCGGGAGCAGTAGAAGGAAGAGAAACCTTCGGTGCACCGATGGAAAAAGAAGAGGGCGCCTGCTGCTGCCTTCTCCCGGAGTACCCGGTAATGCGCACCACCTCACTGCACCGGCCGTATGAGGAGACGATTCTGTATAAGCTCCATGTGCGCGGTTTCACCAAAGACGGAAGCTCCCGTGTAAAGAACAAGGGAACGTTCCGCGGCGTGATCGAAAAAATTCCATACTTAAAAGAACTCGGTATCAATGCAGTAGAACTGATGCCGTCCTACGAGTTTTTTGAGTGGACCTCCCTTACGGAGCCGGCCTATGTATATCCGGCGCCGGCGGAAGAGAAGCGCGTGAATTATTGGGGATACGGCACAAAGGCCCTGTATTTTGCTCCGAAAGCTTCGTATGCTGCATCCGCAGATGCCGTCGCAGAGTTCGCAGAGATGGTCGATGCCCTGCATGAGAATGGTATCGAATGCCTGATGGAATTCTGTTTTGCCCCGGGAACGCCTTCTGGTTTTGCCCTGCAGGTTCTGCACCACTGGCAGCTCCGCTACCAGATCGACGGTTTCCATCTGGTCGGCGATGCATCGCTGGCAGAAGAAGCGTCCAAAGATGCACTCCTTCGGAAGACGAAACTGATTTTCCTCGGTTTTGACGGCGCACGGATCTATCAGGGAAAACGCCCGTGGTTCCGGAATTTAGGGGAACACAATCAGGGCTACCAGTACCATATCCGCCGCTTCTTAAAAGGCGATGAGGGCAGCCTTTCCGACTTCACCTATTATCTGAGAAGAAGCCCGGAGACACACGGTGTGATCAATTATCTTGCGGATCACGACGGTTTTACCCTGTATGACAGCGTTTCCTACGAACAGAAACACAATCTGGACAATGGCGAAGACAATATGGATGGTTCCAACGAAAACCTGACCTGGAACTGCGGCGCAGAAGGCGTGACCCGGAAACCGGCTGTGCGCGCGCTGCGTCTCCGCCAGCTGAAAAATGCCGTTCTCATGCTGATGACAAGCCAGGGAACACCGCTGATTTACGGCGGTGATGAATTCGGCAACAGCCAGAAGGGCAACAACAACGCCTGGTGCCAGGACAACAAAACCGGCTGGATCGACTGGAAAGCAGCCGCCCGGAATCCGGAGTTTGCCGCCTTTGTAAAAGCAGCAATCGCCTTCCGGAAAGCGCATCCGGCGCTGCACGGCGAACGCGAGCCGCGCCTCATCGACTACAAATCCTACGGCTGCCCGGATATGTCCTTCCACAGCCAGAGAGCCTGGTTCTCCCAGATGGAAAATACGTGCCGTTTTATCGGCGTCATGTACTGCGGAAGCTATTTCCAGGATAAAGACGGCAACAAGGACGACGATCTTTATATTGCCTACAACATGCACTGGAATCCGCATGAGCTGGCACTGCCGTCCCTCCCGGAACAGAAGGTCTGGTATCTGACGGCCGACACCAACACACCGGAAGTCTTCCTGACAGAAGAAAATCAGAAAAAAGTCAGCGCAAAAACGGTCATCGTGCCGCCGCGCAGTATCATAATTTTAACAGGAAAGCAGGAGAAGAGACAGAATGATGAAAGCATGGCAGCACTTTAAAACCATTAGCACACACAAAATGTGGGTCATGCGGTACTGCTTCAAAATAGGACTGTACTGGCAGGGACTGACCCACGACCTCTCGAAATATTCGCCGACGGAATTTCTGGTCGGCATGAAATACTACCAGGGCGATCGGAGTCCCAATAACGCCGAGCGCGAAGACACCGGCATGTCAAAATCCTGGATGCACCATAAAGGGCGCAACAAACATCATTTTGAATACTGGATTGATTACGGTATCAATTGTGACACCATCATCAAAGGCGTCCCAATGCCGCGCCGCTACGTTGCCGAGATGATTATGGACCGCATCAGCGCGTCCCGCGTCTACCTCGGAGACGCTTATACCGATCAGGCGCCGTACCAGTATCTCAAAAAAGGAATCGGCCACCTCTGGTTCGTCCATCCCGAGACACTCTCGCAGCTCGAATTTCTGCTGCGCATGCTCTCGGAACGCGGCGAAGATGATACCCTCTATTACATCCGCTACCACTTCCTAAAAGGTGACCCCGTCCCGCGAATGCACTGTCCTCAAGAATGCACCGTCTACGAAGAGGCCATCCGCAAGAAAGTGTCCCCGTCCACTCATTAAGGTATTGGACCCACCCGCCCTCCCGATACTCCTGAGCGTCCCTTTCCCACAACAAAAATACAACTTGTTACAACAACCGTACAAGTTGTATTATAAATTCCAGAAAGGGGAATCACCAATCACATGGAACCAACCACCGGCAAAGCCAAATACTACACCCTGATGGAAGCCCTAAAAGAGCAGATTCTCTCCGGAACCATAAAACCCGGCCAGAAGCTTCCCTCCGAAAACGAACTGACCCGGGAATACGCCCTCTCACGCCACACTGTCCGAAAGGCCCTCGCTCTTCTCGAAAATGAAGGCTATATCACCGCCCAGCACGGCAAAGGAACCTTCTGCTCCGAGCGCGTAATCCAGCGTCATAATTCAAAAAACATCGCCGTTACCACCACCTACCTGTCCGACTACATCTTCCCCCGCCTCATCCAGGGAATGGATCGAGTGCTGAGCGAAAACGGCTACAGCATGCAACAGCCGCTCCAAAGAAGAAAAAGTCTTAAAAGAACTCCTCGACAAGCCCATCGACGGCCTCATCATCGAGCCGAGCAAAAGCCAGATCCTCTGCCGCCACATCAACTTGTACGAAATGCTGGACAAGTACCAGATCCCGTATGTCTTCATCCAGGGCTGCTACCCCCAGATGGCAGACAAGCCCTGCATTCTGATGGATGACTGCAAAGGCGGCTATCTGCTGACCCGGCACCTTTTAGAGACCGGCCGACGAAACATCATCGGCATCTTCAAGGCCGACGACAGCCAGGGCGCCCAGCGCCATAAAGGCTACGTGCAGGCGCTGCAGGAAAGCGGAATCCCATATGATCCCGAAAACGTCATCTGGTTTCACACCGAGGACCGGAAAACCAAACCGTCCCTGATGCTTTCCATGCTGCTCGACAGCAAAAAGTCCGTCGATGCCGCCGTCTGCTACAACGACCAGATCGCGCTCGCCGTCATCTCCATGCTGGAAGAAAAGGGAATCTCCGTGCCGGAAGACATCGCCGTCACCGGATACGACAACTCGCTGATCGGCCAGAGCAGTCCGATCGGGATCACGACCATTGCCCATCCGCAGGAAAAACTCGGTGAGATGGCAGCAGAGCTCATTCTCGAAAAAATCAGAAAAGTCCCGGAAGAAGAAAGCAGCGTCAAACGCCTGATTTCCCCGGAACTCATCGTAAGAGAATCCACTGCAGGAAAAAATCTGTCAACAGAGACGAAAAAATAGAAAAGAACCCAAGGGAGGAAAAAACAATGGGAATGGATGCAAAAACAGCAATCCTCGAACAGAAAACAGCACTTGGTATTGAGTTCGGCTCAACCAGAATCAAAGCCGTCCTGATCGGCGCAGACAACGCCCCGATTGCATCTGGAGATCACGAGTGGGAAAACCGCTACGACAACGGCGTGTGGACCTACACCCTCGAGGACATCTGGACGGGCCTGCAGGATGCATATACCAAAATGGCAGCTGATGTCAAAGAAAAATACGACATCACCCTGACCCGCGTCGGAGCCATCGGCTTCAGTGCCATGATGCACGGCTATATGGCATTTGACAAAGCAGGAAACCTCCTCGTGCCGTTCCGCACCTGGAGAAATAATATCACAGAAGAAGCAAGCGAGAAGCTGACCGATCTTTTCGGATTCCACATCCCGCAGAGATGGACTATCGCCCATCTGTATCAGGCAATCTTAAACGGTGAGCCGCATGTGGCAGATATCGACTATGTGACAACCCTTGCCGGATACATTCAGTGGAAAATGACCGGCGAGCGTGTCGTTGGTGTCGGCGAGGCATCTGGAATCTTTCCAATCGATTCTGAAACCAACACTTACTTTGCCGACATGATTGCCAAATTTGACGAGGCAGTCGCAGATAAAGCATATTCATGGAAAGCACTCGATGTTCTGCCGCACGTTCTGACCGCAGGTGACAATGCCGGTGTTCTGACAAAAGAAGGTGCCGCACTTCTCGACATGTCCGGAAATCTGGAAGCAGGCATTCCGCTCTGCCCGCCGGAGGGAGATGCCGGAACAGGTATGGCAGCAACAAACAGCGTCCGCGTCAGAACCGGAAACGTGTCTGCCGGAACTTCCGTTTTTGCTATGATCGTTCTGGAGAAGAACCTCTCCAAAGTATACCCGGAGATCGATATGGTAACAACCCCGTCCGGTCATCCGGTTGCCATGGTGCACTGCCAGAACTGTACTTCTGATCTGAATGCATGGGTCAATCTCTTCCGTGAATTTGCGCAGACCTTCGGCATGGAAATCAGCACGAATGATCTGTTCGGCAAGCTGTACAACAAAGCCCTGGAGGGCGACGCAGACTGCGGCGGACTCCTTGCCTACAACTACTTCTCCGGCGAGCACGTAACCGGCTTCAACGAGGGCCGTCCTGTCTTCGCACGTACTCCGGATGCGAAATTCAATCTGGCAAACTTTATGAGAGTCAACCTGTTTACTTCCCTTGGCGCCCTGAAAGTCGGCCTTGATATCCTGATGAAAGAGGAGCATGTGCAGGTCGACCAGATTCTCGGCCACGGCGGTCTCTTCAAGACAAAAGGTGTCGGCCAGAAGATCCTCGCAGGTGCCATCGACGCACCGGTTTCCGTTATGGAGACAGCAGGAGAGGGCGGAGCCTGGGGCATCGCACTGCTGGCTTCTTATATGATCAACAAAGAAGAGAATGAAACACTCGAGGATTACCTCGATGCAAAAGTCTTCGCAGGAAATGCCGGAACCAAGATGGATCCGGACCCGGCAGACGTCGCTGGATTTGAAGTATTCACCGAGCGCTACAAAAAAGGCCTGCCGATTGAGCGTGCAGCAGTAGAGAGCTTAAAATGAACCATCGTTTGGGAAAGACAGAAAGGACAACACAATGTTAGAAGAACTGAAAAAAAGAGTATACGAAGCCAACATGCTTCTTCCAAAATACGGACTGGTTACCTTTACCTGGGGGAATGTCAGCGAGATTGACCGGGAAAGCGGTCTGTTCGTCATCAAACCAAGCGGCGTGGATTACGACCTGCTGACACCGGACGATATGGTTGTCATGGATCTGAACGGAAACAAAGTAGAAGGACGCTACCGTCCGTCTTCTGACACCCCGACCCATCTGGAGCTGTACAAAGCATTTCCGGAGATCGGCGGCATTGTTCACACCCATTCCTCCTATGCGACAAGCTGGGCACAGGCGGGAAGAAGCATTCCGTGCTACGGAACAACCCATGCAGACTACATCTACGGTGAAGTACCGTGCCTGCGCTGCCTGACAAAAGAAGAGATTGACGAGGCATACGAGGAAAACACCGGCCATCTGATCGTCAATGAGTTCAAACGGATGGGAAAAGATGTAAAAGCCGTTCCGGCCGTTCTTTGCAAGAACCACGGACCGTTCACCTGGGGCAAAGATGCGCATGAGGCTGTTCACAATGCTGTTGTCCTCGAAGAGGTTGCCAAAATGGCATACCGTGCCGAGACCATCAACCCGAGAATCCAGCCGGCACCGCAGGAGCTGCAGGATAAACACTATTACCGTAAGCATGGTGCAAATGCTTATTACGGACAGAACTAAAAAAGAGTAAGAAGATAAGAAAAGTGTCATCCACAAGCTGCAGGGCACACAGCCCGCAGGTGGATGACACTTTTTTGATAAAAACATTTTTATGATAGAAATCTGCTTTTAAAATCAAGTGGTCGTCTGACGCCGGATCAGAAGCGGCGGAACGGTCTTGTGAACCGGCTCGGCAAGCGGCACCGGGTGGCGTTTTTTCCGTTCCTGCATCTGGGAGACCAGAAGGGAAACAGCCTCGTCTGCAATCTGGTCAATCTGCTGGCCGACAGTGCTGATCGGATAGATAGCCTGCTCGGAAATCGGCGCACCGTCGAAGCCGATGAGTTCGTAATCGTCCGGCAGGGTATGGTACTTGCGGATCAGAAGATTTAAAAGAATATTGGCATGATCATCGTTGGAGAGGAAGATGCCCTTTTTCTGACCGGCATATTTTTGTTCGATGTTGTCAAAGATTTCCTGCAGCGGTGCTGCGGCTTCCTGATAGGAGAGTCCAAAATCCCGAATGATAACCTTGTGCGGTACACCGGCCTTTACACAGGCATCCTGGAAACCGGCGAGACGGCGGTAGGCAGGAACATTTTCTTTGGTCGGTGAGTTCAGATGAATCAGGACATCACAGTGGTTATGAATCAGAAGCGAAGTCGCTTCGTACGCGCCGAGGTAGTTGTCTGTATTGACACTGCTGACGAACTGGTCTTCGCGCTCAATTGCAACGACCGGGATTTGCAGATCGGAGAGTTCGCGGGAGGAGAGTGTATGGGAGAGGACGATGAGGCCCTCGATTTTGTACGACATCAGCTCCTGAATGTAGCGGTGCTCCGTCTCATCGTGGCCGTTTCCGGCGAAGACGAGGAATTTATAGCCATATTTCTCATAAGAAGCAAGAATCTGATTCAGCATCTCGGAATAGTAGTTCATGGAGAGACTCGGGATCAGGACGCCGACAAATTCGGTCTGTCCGTTCGCGAGAATTTTTGCCACTTTGTTTTCTTTATAGTTCAGTTTATCCAGTGCATCGGAAATGATCTGCTGATTTTCCGGTGTCAGGGAATCCGGGTTGTTGAAATACCGGGAAATGGTTGTTTTGGAAAAATGCGTGTACTGTGCAATATCATTAAAGGTTACATTTTTTTTTCGTGCCATAAGTTCAAGTGTCCTTCCCTTCAAAAGTGTTGCGTGAATCATGTAAGCTTTCAGAAAAAAACAAATAATATATGAATATAGTATAACATTTCTCGCCCGCCGGAACAAGCGGGAATCGGTTAAGTAACCGGTTTTGTAAAAGTTCCACAAAAGCCAAAAACAAAATTATGGAAAATCACGAAAAGTAAAGAAAATATTGACGAAACCCACTGTCAATGCTATGATAAAGACAACGAAAGTAACCGGTTACTTGACCGGTTACACAAAACGAAGGACAGGACCAGCTGTCCAGAGATAACAGGAGGAATTGTGATGAGAAAGAAATTTAGTGCCAGGGCGGCAGCTCTTGGAATGTCCGGCGTGCTTCTTACTTCTGCACTGACCGGATGCACCTTCGGCTTCGCAAGCGATCCGGATGACCCGAACGCAGTAAAAGAAGAAGTGCCGATCGACATGACCACCGATACCTTCCAGTACGATACGTCGCTTTCCGGAACGAGTATCGTCATCATGAACACAAAAGCAGAAATCCAGACAGCACTGGAAGAGATTGCAAAAGTGTTCGAGGAGAAAGCAGGCGTACATATTGAGATCATGCCGGTAACGGACGGCGATTCTCCTTATACCAAAGTAGTCAGCCTCTACAACTCCGGAAACCCGCCGACACTTTCCATTCTGGATACGACCGATGTCATTGCACTGGCAGAAGAAAAAGCAGCCGACTTAAGCAATGAAGCATGGACCGGTGAGGCAGAAGAGTACCTGACCAAAATCAACGGAAAGGTTTACAGCTTCCCGCTCTGTATCGAGGGCCGCGGTATTATCTACAACAAGAGCGTGATTGAAGATACCTTAGGTACCGAGTTCGATCCATCCGATATCAAAACCCAGGACGATTTCGCAGCACTTCTCCAGAGCCTGCGGGACAACGGAATGAAGAATCCGATCTCCATGGCAAAAGAAGACTGGTCCCTTGGAGCACACCAGCTGCAGTACATCTACGAGACATACAACGGAACCTCCGACGGTGCAGCAGAAGTCATCAACGAGCTGAAGGACGGAACCTTATATCTGCCGGACTACACCCGCATGAACGAGTTCCTGAATACCTTTGACCTGTTAAAAGAGTACAACGTAGCAAAGGGCGATCCACTCGGCGCAGATTACGATGAGATGGCAATTGACCTGGCAGACGGAAAAACCGCTTTCTGGTTCAACGGAAACTGGGCATGGCCGAACCTTGAGGAGGCAGGAGCCGAGACGACCGACGAGTACGGTTTCCTTCCATACTTCCTGAACAATGATCCGGACGACTTCGTCAACAGCAAAATCCAGGCATCCCCGTCCAAACAGATCATGCTGGATGATATCGTGGCTACCGACGAGCAGAAAGCAGCAGCAAAAGAGTTCCTGAACTGGCTGGTTTACAGTGAGATCGGACAGCAGATGGTTGTAAAGACCTGCAGCCTGATCCTTCCGTTTAAAAACAACCCGAACGAGCCAAGCGATCCGTTAAGCCGCGACATTTACGAAAAAGTACAGAACGGCGGAGCATTCAACGCATCTGCGATCGTGCCGAACGATCACTGGTCTGTCCTTGGTGCGGCAATGCAGAAATATCTGGCCGGAAGAAGTGACCGCGAGGAACTGATAGATTCCATCCAGGCATACTGGGATGAGCAGTAAGCCGGAGGATATGAAGGAGGAACGAAAATGAAATCAAGCAACAAGGGAAAAGATTTCTGTGTATTTGCGCTGCCGGGCCTGTTCTGCTTCCTGGCAGTCGTCATGGTACCGTTTATCTACGGTATTTACCTGACCTTAACCGACTGGAACGGTGTTTCCAGCGTGAAAAACTTTGTAGGACTTTCCAACTTTGCAGCCGTTATGCGCGACGCGCAGTTCTGGAAATCCCTGCTGTTAACCTTTAAATATGTCATTGCGGTTGTTGTTCTCGTCAATGTGATCGCCTTTTTACTGGCTTACATCCTGACCCGCGGCATCAAAGGTCAGAACTTCTTCCGCGCCGGATTTTTCACCCCGAACCTGATCGGCGGTATCGTACTTGGATACATCTGGCAGTTCGTATTCTCCCGTGTTTTCGTCAGCATCGGTGAGACCACAGGATGGAGCCTGTTTGAAATTTCCTGGCTTTCTACCCCGAACAAAGCATTTGCAGCGCTGGTGCTCGTTTCAGTATGGCAGCTGGCAGGCTATATGATCCTGATCTACGTTGCCGGCTTTATGGGACTTTCCGAGGACGTGCTCGAGGCGGCAAGCATCGACGGTGCATCCGGCTGGGTAAAAATGAAAAACATTATCCTTCCGCTGATGATGTCCTCCGTTACTATCTGCCTCTTCCTGACCCTGTCCCGTGCGTTCATGGTATACGATGTCAACCTGTCCTTAACCGGCGGTGCTCCGTACGGAACCACCGAGATGGCAGCCATGCACGTATATGAGAAAGCATTCACATCGAGACAGTTCGGTGTCGGCCAGGCAGAAGCCTTTATCCTGTTTATCATTGTAGCCTGCATCAGCGGTATTCAGGTATACACCACCAAGAAGAGGGAGGTTGAAGCATAATGAATCAGAAGAAAATTGGCGGAACAAAGAAAAAAGTAACTGACGCGCTGGCTATGCTCCTTATGATCATCGTTTTCTGTGCGTTCATGTTCCCGTTTGTCATGGTTATCATCAACTCCTTAAAACAGAAACGTGATATCATCAAGAGCCCGTTCTCCTGGCTGTTTACGATCAAAGGTCTTTCGTTTGACAACTTTGTAAAAGCATTCAATCAGATGAACTTCCTGAATGCCTTCAAGAACTCTCTGGTTGTAACCGTAACAGCAACCGTACTGGTTACGGTACTCGCAGCCATGCTGGCTTACTACATCGTGCGTAATGTCAACGTATTTTCCAATATCATCTTTGCACTGATGGTTGCATCCATGATCATTCCATTCCAGGCAATCATGATCCCGCTTGTCAGTGTATACGGCGGAACCTTAAACATTCTGAACCACAGACTGACCCTGATCTTCATGCACACCGGATTTTCCATGGCGATGTCCGTGTTCATGTTCCACGGATTCATCCGCGGAAGTATCCCGCTGGCGCTGGAGGAGGCCGCTTACATCGACGGCTGTACCCACACCCAGACCTTCTTCCGCATCGTGTTCCCGCTGTTAAAGCCGATCATTTCCACCATGGTAATCATGAATGCGATGGCATTCTGGAATGACTTCCTGCTGCCGTCCCTGGTGCTGACCGACAAAAAGCTGCTGACTCTGCCGCTTTCCACCTACAGCTTCTACGGAACTTACTCCGCAGATTACGGAACCATCATGGCAGGTCTTCTGCTCTGCGTCATCCCGATCCTGATTCTGTACGTGGCACTGCAGAAACAGATCATCAACGGTGTCGTAGCCGGAGCAGTCAAATAAGTAAATCATAGAAATCAAGAACAAGCCGGGCAAAGGAGGGCGGAATTAAAAATGCTTTCTTTTTCCGGCTTTTCTTATCAGAGACAACAAGAAAGAGACAGAAAGGAAATCAAACACATGAAAAACAGATTACACGTAAAAGCGCCGGGCAACTGGGTGAATGACCCGAACGGCATGATTTATTATAAGGGACAGTATCATCTTTTTTATCAGCATTTTCCGTACGCGCCGCGCTGGGGCACCATGCACTGGGGCCATGCGGTGAGTCCGGATCTGATTCACTGGGAGCATGTCGGCGTTGCCCTGTTCCCGAGTCTTTCCGAGGACCAGAACGGCTGCTTTTCCGGAAGCGCAGTAGAAGAGAACGGCGTGATGCATCTCTTTTACACGGGTGTTCACTATAATCAGGTAAATCCGAAGGATATTCATCAGTGCCTTGATCAGGATTTTACCTCGGCGCAGCTTCACCTTACTTCGAAGGACGGTATGCATTTTGATGTCTTCGGGGATAAGGAGGTTGTTATCCCGGCACTCACCGATCCGGAAATCGGCGACAATACGCACACGCGTGACCCGAAAGTCTGGAAGGGAAGCGACGCATGGTATATGGTGCTTGGAAGCACGACGAAGGATCACAAGGGCGAGGCATTATTCTATAAGAGTGAGGATCTTTCCCACTGGCATCTGGCCGGACAGGCGACGACGAAACAGAAGCTCGGCTGGATGTGGGAGTGCCCGGATCTCTTTAACGTAAACGGACGCAGCGTTTTTGTATTCTCCCCGATGGAACTGATCGAGGACCCCGACGGCTATGCGGATCGGGCGATCTGTATGCTGCCTGAGTTTGATGAAAAAACCTGCACAATGAAATTTCCGGAGAACTGGCAGCTTCTGGACTGCGGCGGTGACCTCTATGCACCGCAGACCATGACGGATGCGGACGGAAACCGGATTTCCATCGCATGGCTTCGGATGCCGGAACCGGTAGATGGTATATGGCAAGGCATGTTCTGCCTGCCGCGTGTGGTGGATGTACAGAACGATCATATTTACTTCCGTGTTCTGCCTGCGATCCGCGACGGATTCTGCAAAAAGACGGATTCCCTCGTTTCGGCATGCGGAGAGTGTGCCATGATCCGCGCCGAATTAAAAGAGGGTGAGAGCCTGGAAATCGGCGGCTATAAGATCTGGCGGCAGAGCGGAAAAGTCTGCGCAGACCGCACGGATGTCTATCCATCCGGTGCAAAAGGATGGCTTCATGCCGAGACGCCGCAGTTAAAAGAGGGCGATCTTCTTGAGATTTTCGTGGATCCGAATATGATCGAAATTTATGCAAACAACGGCGAGTACGTATTAAGCCAGGCGGTTTACGGGCTTGGAGAGACATTCTCCTATAAAATGGAGAAAAAACCGGAAATTTATCTGTGGAATGAATGAATCAGCCAAAAAAGTTCTTGACGCATACGGGATTTTGTTCTAATCTAGTACGTAACAGCTTTCTAACGTTAAAGTGACGGGCTGAAAAACGAGATTTCGAAAGATATCCGAAAAGAACGCAAGGAGAGATTATTATGAAGAAAGTAGTAAAATTCGGCGGCAGCTCCCTCGCGAGCGCAGAGCAGTTTAAGAAGGTCGGAGACATCATCCGCGCAGATGAGGGAAGAAGATACGTGGTACCTTCCGCTCCTGGAAAACGAAATTCTGCTGATACGAAAGTAACCGATATGCTGTATGACTGCTATCGCACTGCAGTTGCCGGAAGAGATTTCAAGAAGAAACTGCAGAACATCAAAGCGAGATATCAGGAGATCATCGACGGTCTGAACCTCAGCCTGGATCTTTCCCCGGAATTTGAAAAAATCGCAGAAAACTTTGCCGCAGCAGCCGGAGAGGACTACGCCGCATCCCGCGGAGAGTACCTGAACGGTATCGTGATGGCAAATTATCTGGGATATACGTATATTGATTCTGCAGAAGTGATCTGCTTCGACGAGAACGGAAACTTCCTTGCAGACAAGACTGACGAAGTGCTCTCCGAGCGTTTAAAAGATCTGGATAACGCAGTCGTTCCTGGATTCTACGGCGCAAAACCGGACGGAAGCGTAAAAACCTTCTCCCGCGGCGGATCCGATATCACTGGTTCCATCGTGGCAAAGGCCGTACACGCTGACATCTACGAGAACTGGACCGATGTTTCCGGTTTCCTGGTAACCGATCCGCGTATCGTCAAGGATCCGGAAGTCATTTCCACCATTACCTATCGTGAGCTGCGTGAGCTTTCCTACATGGGAGCTACCGTCCTTCATGAGGACTCCATCTTCCCACTCCGTCAGGAGGGAATCCCGATCCACGTGCTGAACACCAACGCACCACAGGATCCGGGAACCATGATCGTGGAGAATACCTGCAGTAAACCGAAATTTACAATCACCGGTATCGCAGGAAAGAAAGGCTTCGCATCCATCACGATTGAGAAGAGCATGATGAATACCGAGATTGGCTTTGGCAGAAAAGTACTTGGCGTCTTTGAGGATAACAATCTTTCCTTTGAGCATATGCCGTCCGGCATCGATACCATGACGGTATTTGTTCATCAGAGTGAGTTTGCAGCAAAAGAACAGCAGGTTATCGCAGGACTGCATCGTGCCGTACAGCCGGATTCTATTGATCTTGAATCCGATCTGGCGCTGATCGCTGTTGTAGGCCGCGGCATGAGAAGAACGAGAGGCACTGCCGGAAGAATCTTCTCCGCACTGGCACACGCACACGTCAACGTTAAGATGATCGATCAGGGTTCCAGCGAGCTCAACATCATCATTGGCGTTGAAAACCGCGACTTTGAAACAGCAATCAAAGCAATTTATGATATCTTTGTCGTAGCGCAGATCTAAAATGAATCTATAAAAAATCTCTGTCAGGAGTCTGAACTTCCGACAGAGATTTTTTTATGGTTTTTATGCCGCCGTATCGCGGAATTCTTTTCGAATGGTGAATGTAAAAATACAGATTACCACACAACAGATGATCCAGGCCGTCGGTTCGCAGAAGCCGCCGCAAGCGTTCACCTCTCTCCACGGGAATGTCAGCGGATTTTCAAAGCGTATCTGCACCGGACGCCGATGGAATGATGGAATATCTGCAGTGGAGACGGATTCTCGCAGCGGCAGACGATCTGCGGAACACAAACGAATTTTGCCCTTGTCGTTTTTGGGAACAGATGGTATAATCATTTCATAAATGCAAGACATTTGTGAAAAAATATCATAAAGGAACGAGGATGCAAGATGAAACGACGAGTATTACTGAAATTGAGCGGAGAAGCTCTTGCAGGAGAGAAACACACCGGTTTTGACGAGCCGACCGTCACAAAAGTGGCAAAACAGGTAAAAACTCTGGTAGACCAGGGGATTGAAGTCGGCATCGTAATCGGAGGAGGAAACTTCTGGAGAGGACGCAGTTCCGAAAATATCGACCGTACCAAAGCAGACCAGATCGGTATGCTGGCAACCGTTATGAACTGTATCTATGTATCAGAAATCTTCCGTTCCCAGGGAATGATGACCGCAGTTCTGACCCCATTCCCATGCGGAGAGTTCACAAAAGGATTTTCCAAAGACCGTGCAAACAAATATTTCCAGCACAACATGGTTGTATTCTTTGCCGGCGGTACAGGCCATCCATATTTCTCAACCGATACGGCAACCGTACTTCGTGCGATCGAGATCGAGGCAGACGAGATTCTGCTTGCAAAAGCAGTAGACGGTGTCTACGACAGCGATCCGAAAACAAACCCGGATGCAAAGAAATTTGACGAGATTTCCATTCAGGAAGTCATTGAAAAGGATCTGAAAGTGGTAGATATGACCGCATCCATCCTTTGCAAGGAAAACAAAATGCCGATGCTGGTATTTGGTTTAAATGAAGAGAACAGCATTGTAAATGCTGCAAACGGAAAAATTAACGGCACAAGAGTAACGGTATAATTAATAAAAATTCAGCAGTAAAACACTTGCTGTTTTACTGCGTAAGAAAATGATTCAGGTGTGAGCAGCTCTCCTTTTGAGAAGCAAAACTTTAAATGAGAGCTGCGAATGTCACAGTTCGCAGAACTGTGACCGTATAAGAGATAGCAGGAGGACAAATTTAATATGGCAAATCAGATCGACGAGAGAGTAAAACCGTTTGAGGTAAAAATGGGCAAATCCATTGCAAGCCTCGATTCCGAATTCGGAACCATCCGCGCAGGCCGTGCAAACCCGCACGTACTGGACCGCATTACTGTAGATTACTATGGAACACCGACTCCGCTGCAGCAGGTGGCAAACATCTCTGTTCCGGAAGCACGTATGATCCAGATCCAGCCGTGGGAAGCATCCCTGGTAAAAGAGATCGAGAAAGCGATCATGATGTCTGACCTTGGCATCAACCCGTCCGATGACGGAAGAGTCATCCGTCTGGTATTCCCGGAGCTTACCGAGGACCGTCGTAAAGAGCTGGTAAAAGAGGTAAAGAAAAAAGCAGAGGGCGCAAAAGTAGCCATCCGCAACATCCGCCGCGATGCCAATGATGCGTTCAAGAAACTTGCCAAAGAGGACGTTTCCGAGGACGAAATCAAAGAGCTCGAGGAGCAGACCCAGAAATTAACAGACAAATATATCAAAGAAGTAGATCAGATGGTGGACGTAAAATCCAAAGAAATTATGACCGTGTAATACAAAGAAAACGAGGGGCTGCCTGTCATTTGCAGGCAGCCTGTTATCGTTTACGGAGGAAAAAAGTATGGATAATGAATTAAAAGTGCCGAATCACATCGCCATCATCCTGGACGGAAACGGCAGATGGGCGAAAAAACGCAATATGCCGCGCGGCTACGGCCATATCGTCGGATGCGACAATCTGGAAAAAATGTGTGACGTGATCAAAGACATGGGTGTCAAATATCTGACCGTCTATGCGTTCTCAACCGAGAACTGGAAACGCTCCCGCGCCGAGGTGGAGGGCCTCTTAAAGCTGTTCCGCCAGTATCTGAAACGATGCATCAAAAAAGCACATAAAAATCAGATGCGCGTCAAAATCATCGGAGATCCGAGCGCATTCCCGCAGGATATTCAGGACAGCATTCATGAACTGGAGGAGTGCTCCAAAGATTACGATCACATGTACTTCCAGATCGCAATGAACTACGGTTCCCGCGATGAGATCCTGCGCGGCATGACCCGCATGATCGAGGATGTGAAAAACGGAACTCTCGCAGAGAATGCGTTTGATGAGAACGGAAAACTGACGGAGCAGTGTTTTGAGAGCTACCTCGACACCGCTGGAATCCCGGATCCAGATCTTCTGATCCGTACAAGCGGCGAGCAGCGCCTTTCCAACTACCTGATGTGGCAGCTGGCCTACACGGAATTTTACTTTACCGAGGTTCCGTGGCCGGATTTCCACGAAGAGGAATTGAGAAAAGCCATCGAACAATATAATAACAGAGACCGGCGTTACGGCGGCGTGAAGGAGGAATAAAAAAGATGTTTAAGACAAGACTGTTAAGCGGCATCGTGCTCGTCCTTGTGGCGCTGCTTACGATCTGCAGCGGCGGAACCGTGCTTTATATGACGGTTCTGTGCCTGTCGCTGATCGGCGCAGGAGAGCTGTTCCGCGTGATGAAGGTAAGAGAAGATAAATGGAATCTGTTGGAAATTACGGGCTATGCGGGCGTTGTGATTTTCTATCTGTCCCTGCTGCTTCATGACCCGATGTACCAGATGCTCGCGCTGATCCTGGATCTCGTGCTTCTGATGGCAGTATACGTATTTACTTATCCGAAATACAACGCCAATCAGGTGATGCCGGCGTTCTTTGCGGTTGTCTATGTCGGCGTAATGCTTTCCTATGTATATCAGACCCGTATGCTGGACGGCGGAAAATTCCATGTATGGCTGATTTTCCTGTGCTCCTGGGGCTGCGATACGTGTGCATACTGTGTCGGCGTACTCTTTGGAAAACATAAAATGGCACCGGTTTTAAGCCCGAAAAAATCCGTAGAAGGGGCTGTCGGCGGTGTCGTCGGAGCGATTCTGCTCGGCATCATCTATGCGGCTGCGACAAAGGGCGGCATGGTGGAATACGCCATCATCTGCGGTGTCGGCGCGCTGATCTCCATGGTCGGAGACCTTGCGGCATCCGCAATCAAACGAAATCAGGGCATCAAGGATTACGGAAAGCTGATTCCGGGCCACGGCGGTATTCTCGACCGCTTCGACAGCGTGATCTTTACCGCACCGATCATCTATTTCCTGTCGGTGCTTCTGATTCATTAAAAAAGCTTCCCCTACAGCATAAACGGGAAGCAGATGGGAGAAACTGGAATATGAAGAAAATAGCAATTCTTGGTTCAACCGGTTCGATCGGAACCCAGACCCTCGATGTCGTGCGTGCCAACGGCGATCTTGAGGTGGTCGGCATCAGCGCCGGAAGTAATATTACACTGCTCGAGCAGCAGATCCGGGAATTTCATCCGAAGTTTGCGGCAGTCGGCGATGAGGCGAAAGCGGCAGAACTCCGTGACAGAGTGAAGGATCTTCCTGTAAAAATCGGAAGCGGCATGGACGGCATGATCGAGCTTGCCACGATGCCGGAGAGCGAAATCCTTGTGACAGCGATCGTCGGCATGATCGGCATCCGCCCGACGGTTGCGGCGATGAAGGCAGGAAAAGACATTGCACTGGCAAACAAAGAGACACTGGTAACGGCGGGACACATTATTATGCCGCTGGCAGAGGAATGCGGTGTGCAGATCCTTCCGGTGGACAGCGAGCACTCGGCGATTTTCCAGTGCCTGCACGGGGAAAACAGAAAAGAAATTGAAAAACTTCTGATTACTGCATCCGGCGGTCCGTTCCGCGGAAAAACAAGAGCGGAGCTCGAAAACGTAACGGTAGAGCAGGCGCTCCGTCATCCGAACTGGTCGATGGGGCACAAGATCACGATTGATTCCGCGACACTCGTTAACAAAGGACTGGAAGTCATGGAAGCAAAATGGCTGTTCGGTGTTGATCTCGACCACATTCAGGTTGTGGTACAGCCAAAGAGCATTATCCATTCCATGGTAGAATTTAAAGACGGCGCTGTCATGGCACAGCTTGGCACACCGGATATGAAACTGCCGATCCAGTACGCACTGTATTACCCGGAGCGCCGCTTCCTTGCAGGCGACCGCCTCGACTTTGCGGCGCTGACACAGATCACGTTTGAAAAACCGGATATGGATACCTTCCTCGGCCTTCCGATGGCAATGCAGGCGTCCCGGAGGGGCGGCTCCATGCCGACGGTCTTCAATGCGGCAAATGAACGCGCCGTTGCACTGTTCCTCGCGAAGAAGATCCGTTTCCTCGAGATTTACGACGTGATCGCCGGTGCAATGGAAGCACACAAAACGATTACCGATCCGACGCTGGAGCAGATTTTCGCGGCGGAGCAGGAGACGTATGAATGGATTGCGAACAGATATAAGATGGGAGAATAAGACAGCATGATTGTAAAAATCCTGATAGCCGTACTCATTTTCGGAATCACCGTCATTATCCATGAGCTGGGGCATTTTCTTTTGGCGAAAGCGAATGGTATTACCGTGACGGAATTTTCGATCGGCTTTGGCCCGACGGTGGTAAAGACAGAAAAAGGAGGAACGGTCTATTCCTTAAAACTTCTGCCTTTCGGCGGTGCGTGCCAGATGCTCGGCGAGGACGGTGAAGAGGAGGGGGAAGGAACCTTTAACAGCAAATCCGTGTGGGCAAGAATTTCCGTCGTTGCGGCGGGACCGGTGTTCAACATGATTCTGGCATTTTTCTGCGCAATCTTTGTGATCAGTTACGCGGGAAGTTCCCCGGCGCGCGTCACAGAAGTGGCAGACGGTTCGCCGGAGGCAGAGGCAGGCCTGGAAGCGGGAGATATCATCACTTCCTATGAAGGAAGACATATTTCCATCGGAAAAGAGCTGAACTCTGTGATGACGGTACGGGGTGTGCCGACGGATGAGATTACGCTGGAGGTTAAAAAGGCCGACGGGGAAAAGAAAACGATCACATATGAACCGACGGTGACAACGCGGTATATGATGGGCTTTAACTACGATGACTGTGACCGCGGCATGGAATTCACGTATGTGCAGCAGAATATGCCGCTTGCCGCTGCGGGTGTTGTCGCGGGCGACCTGCTCGTATCGATCAACGGAGCGCCGATCACCTGTGTGGCAGATTTTACTGCTTACCAGACAGAGCATCCTTTCGATGGAAGCGCTGTGACGCTGGAGTATGAGCACAGCGGAAAGACGAAAGAGATTACGGTGACACCGGTTGAAAATACGTATGCGAATGTACAGTTTTCGTATCAGCTCCGGGAGAAACAGTCCCCGATCGGCGTGCTGAAATACAGCGTGCTGGAGATCAAATACTGGGTGCGCACCGTCATTGACAGTGTCAGTATGCTGATCACCGGACAGTATTCTGTGAACGATCTTTCCGGCCCGGTCGGCGTGGTGGATGCGATCGGAACCGCCTATGATGATGTAAAATCGCAGGGCGTTCTGGTTACGGTGATGACGATGCTGAACATGGTGATTCTGCTGTCATCGAACCTTGGCGTCATGAACCTGCTGCCGCTCCCGGCACTCGACGGCGGACGGCTTGTCTTTCTGATCATAGAAGCCATCCGCAGAAAACCAATCCGGCGAGACCTGGAGGGTATGGTTCACTTCGCGGGCCTGGTGCTTCTGATGGCGTTGATGGTCTACGTCATGATCCACGACGTCCAGCGGATCCTGTAAATCGAAAAGTGAAAAGCAACAAAGCCTCATATTCTGCATACCATAAAAGGAGTGCAGGATATGGGGCTTTTTTATGAAAAATTTGCGTATGCAGCAGGAAATGACTGACCGCGGGCGGCTGGAAATCCGGGTAAATACAAGAATCCAGGCGCGGCCTGTTTCCGGGGCGCGGGTGACGGTTTCGTATACGGGAGATCCGCAGAATGTGATCGAGGAGCTGATTACCGACGGGGACGGCAGAACGGAGACACTGGATCTGGCGACGCCGCCGCTCGAG
>OAWP01000888.1_pt1 | contig 21863 bp, 19 predicted proteins | sample 1517081 | NCBI WGS metagenome assembly OAWP01 (sample SAMEA2580167, study PRJEB22360) | human gut metagenome | biome: human gut; feature: human-associated habitat; material: faeces | place: Denmark | collected 2008/2010 | reverse complement strand
CAAAGTTTTTGTTTCGGATGGTCTTTTCAAAGATTGCCATAATGGTTCCTCCGTTATGCCAACGAAATTCGGTTCCTTTATCTGGAATACGAGCGAAGCTGCCGAAAAATTGCAGAGAAGCTCCTCTCAATAACCGAAAGCCAGTGCGCCGCCATCCACGGCAAAATCCTGTCCGGTGATGTAAGCGGCACCATCGCCCACCAGGAACTCGGCCATCTTACCCAAGTCGCGGGTGTCACCGTAGGCGTGCAGCGGCATCCGGTTCAGAATTTTCTGCTCCCGGGCTGCGTCCACTACCTGCTCGTTCATTTTGCTGCGGAACCACCCCGGCGCAATGCTGTTGACGGTGATGTTGTCCTGCGCCCACTCCACGGCCAGAGCGCGGGTCATCGCCAGCACAGCGCCCTTGCTGGCACAGTACGGCACCACCTCGCTGAAGCCCAGATGGGCGCTCATGCTGGTGATGTTGATGATGCGGCCCTTGTCCGCACTTTTCTTCAGATAGGGGTAACAAATCACACTCATCTGGAACAGATATTTGACATTCACATTCATGATATTGTCAAACTGCTCCATGGGAAAGTCCTCGGCCCGGCATTTATAGCTGACGCCTGCGTTGTTTACCAGAAAATCCAGACAGCCGTTATGCTTTGCGGCCAGCTCCACCACCAGTGTTTTCATAGCTTCTGCATTGCCGATGTCACCCCGCAGATGGACAACGCCCGGTGCACTTTCGCCTACACCCTCTTTGGGCTTGCCGGTGCGGCTGATGACATAAACTGTCGCGCCGGCCTGAGCCAGCACATTTGCAATCTGGAAACCGATCCCGCTGCTGCCGCCGGTGACGATACCGGTCTTTCCCTTCAAACCTGCCATAAAAAGCACCTCTTATCTTTTATCTGCGACCTGAAAGCTGTCAGCTTCAGTATATCATACCTTTGCAGGATGCGAAAGCTCTTATGTACGCCGCCCGCAGGCGGCAAAAATCAGTTCATTGGAAATTCCAGTCCTGCAAACTCGGCATCCGTCAGCCGTTTCAGCTTTTCAATGACCTGCTCTGACAGTTCCCGCAAAGCAGTTTCATCCGGCATCAGGTAGCACTGCATCAGCCGCAGCTCCCGCACCAGCCCCTGCCGGGTGCCGGTACTGTAGAGCATCATCAGCATCAGCTCATCATAGTTAAATTGCATGGTCATTCCTCCCCTTCCGGCACTTTGTGGGATTGCATTCCGGCATATCGCATTTCGCCTTGAGTTGGCTCAGCACTGAAGATCGTTCCTGCTTATCCTGAAACCCCGATAATTCCCGGAAGCCGATGCTGTCAACGTAATGTGCCGATATTTTTCCGGCCTGATTCAGCAGGATAACATCGCTGACAGACAGGCTGTGGCCGTGATAATCCATGGGCTGAGCACAGTTGAATTTCTGATACAGCTGCTCCAACAGTTCCGGTTGAGGAACGCTGCGCTTTCCGGTCGGAAGATTGCCACGGTAGAGAATCTCGTAATTTTCAATAGCCGGAGCAATGTTCTGCTTTTCCAGATAACGCATGGATGCAAAGCGGAGCGCAGGGTCTGCATCCTGCTTCAGCTGCATAAGCAGATAGCAATCCTGCCCGCTTTGCTGGAACTGCTTCATCCGATATGACTGTATTTCTTCTCGGTCCGCAAGTTTTTGCGCAAATTCCTCCGGGCTGAGAGAGATGCAGGCATTTTTCCCAAGGTTGTGGGTGTACACAATTTCGTCCCGTACTTCCTCGATCATGAGTTCGGGCGCATCCAATTTTCCGCGTTCCAGCAGAGAACAATCCCCCTGATAGAGGGCATACTCCCATAGTCCGTTGTTTTCCTGCACAGTGAGGTAAAAATCATATTCCAGATTCCACACTCGATAATCCTGCTGCGTCAAAGGCTCCGGTTCCACGGTGGCATGGCTGCGCGCCATCCTCTCCGCAAATTCGCAGATATGCTGCACGGCAGAGCCGATCCGCATGTGGTAATCATCGAGATATTCGACCTTCTCAGAATACTGACGACCATTGGGAAACTTCAGCTGCACCATGCTGCCGTCCGGCACCCGGAACAGCTCATTGTATCTCGGATCAATGAACCGGACATCGTCATCCGGCAGAGAATGCGGGTCTAAAGTCCGGCGTTTGCGAACCCCGGAACGGAACTTTTCCAAGGTGGTGACAGCAACGTTCTGGATTTTCACCACAGGGTCATCGAAATGTTCTGCCAGATAGTACTCACGGGCGGCTTCAATGCGCCGCTGACTGTCCCCCAGAATCTCTCGCGGAATCCATCCCTCTTCCACCGGGAGAGGGCTTTCTTTTTCAAAGACCTCGTACCCGATCCCCTCGATATTCTCCCTCAGGTGCAGATACGTCTGCTCGTTGATCAGATAAACTGCTTCGTTGTCCTTGATTACGGCGTCATCTTTCATCAGCAGCCCCCGTTCTCAAATTCCAGAGAAAACTTGCTGCGGCCATCGGATTCGGCAGACAGCAGAACCGTTGCATTGTAGGTCTTGCCCTTGGCACTCTTGCAGTCCTTCAGGCGCACCCGGCCATCCCGCAGCAGCTTGTCCACCACGCGGCCATCCAGATGCTTACCCAGCCGCTTGAAGTAGGCGTTGTCTTTCCAGAGCGCAAAGCGGCACTCGCGGTTCTCACAGAACCAGCCCTTTTCCCGCTCCACAACATTCGTGCCGCAGTTCGGGCAGGCACCAATCACTTTGTTTTTCATAAGCGCATTTGCTCCTTTTACTGCCTCGGTGGTATTCACCAGCGAGGAAATCATTTCTTTGATCTCAGTCATAAATTCTTCCGGCTCCATTTCACTGCGTTCGATGCGCAGCAGCTTGTTTTCCCAGTCAGCAGTCATTTCCGGCGACTGAATCTGTTCCGGCATGACAGTAACAAGGGCCCTGCCCTTTTCCGTAGGCAGCAAAATCTTGCTTTTCCGGTCGCCTTTGCGCTCCAGAAAGCCTTTCTGTACCAGTTTTTCAATGGTTGCTGCTCTGGTAGCCGGGGTACCGATTCCGGTTCGTTCCACATCGTCTTCCATGCTGCCTGCACCGGCAGATTGCATCGCCGAAAGCAGAAGGTCCTCATTGTAGTGCTTCGGCGGGGAGGTCTGCCCCTCTTTCAGCTCTGCGCCTGTAATGCTGCACCGGCTCTGCCTTTGCACATCCGGCAAGGCCGCAGGTTCTTTCTTTTTGCTCAGCAAATCACCCAGCACTTTGCGCTCAATGCTTTTCCAGCCCTCATCCAACACCACCTTGCCTTTTGCCGAAAATTCTTCCCCGGCGCAGATCGTGGTCAGAACGGTTTCTGCATAGCGGTACGGCCCTCCCACGGCACAGAGCAGCCGTGCCGCAATCAGCCGCAGGATGCTCATTTCACCGGCAGGCAGTGCGGAAAGGTCCGCCCGTGCCACGCTTGCCGTAGGCAGCAGCGCGTGGTGGTCAGTGACCTTGCTTCCGTTGATTACCTGCTGCACATGAACCAGAAGTTTTTCTTCTGCGCCAAAAATCGCAGCCGTTCCGGATGCAAGGCCCGGCAGCGATTCTGCCATATCCTCCGTCAAAAATCGGCTGTCTGTGCGGGGATAGGTAATCAATCTTTTTTCGTACAGGCTCTGCGCATAGTTCAAGGTCTGCTGCGCCGTAAACCCCAGCAAGCGATTGGCATCCCGCTGGAGCGTGGTCAGGTCGTAAAGCTGCGGCGGATTTTCGGATTTTTCTTTGCGTTCTGCATCCTGTACCACAGCACAGGCCTCCTTTCGACAGGAAGTGAGCAGAGCTTCGGCATCTGCTTTCTGCGAAAACCGCTTGCTGGATGCGGTACCGCCGCCCGCAAATTCGATGGCAACGGTGTAGAACTTTTCCGGGATGAAAGCTGCAATTTCTGCCTCCCGCACCACCGTCATGGCAAGCACCGGAGTCATGACACGGCCCACCGCCAGTGGCCGACCATACAGGCATGAAAAAAGCCGGGACGCGTTGATGCCGACTATCCAGTCGGCACGTTCCCGGCAGAGTGCTGCATTGTACAGCGCATCGTATTCAGTTGACGGTTTCAGGTTGGCAAAGCCCTCTCGGATTGCAGATTCCTCCATGCTGGACAGCCACAGGCGGAAAACAGGCTTTTTGCACCCGGTCTGCTGGTAAACCAGCCGAAAAATCAGTTCGCCCTCGCGCCCTGCATCGGTCGCAGCGGTCACACTATCTACATCCGGGCGGTTCATCAGCTTTTTCAGGATACCAAACCGCTTTTTGGTGGACGCAGACACAAGGTACTGCCACCTTTCCGGCAGGATGGGCAGGTCGGCCACGCTCCACTTGACGAATTTTTCATCGTACACGTTGGGCGGAGCAAGCTCCACCAGATGCCCGATGCACCAGCTGACAAGATAACCGTTTCCCTCCCAATAGCCGTCTTGGCGGTTTGTCGCACCGAGAACTTTTGCATAAGCAGCCCCGACTGAGGGCTTTTCTGCGATTACTAAGCGATAAGACAATAAGTATTCCTCCATTTCTTCTTGATTTTTTCGCAAAATTCACTTGAAAAAGCATATTGCTTCGGCTAAAATGTAATCAGACGAAAAATCAGCCGAAGCAATTGAAAGTAGGTGACGAACGTGAGCTATATTACCAGAAGTCTTGAGAAAGTCGTGCAGCAGGTCACGCAGGAATATCCGGTTGTGCTTGTGACCGGCCCCCGGCAGGTAGGAAAAACGACCATGCTGCAAAAACTCATGGAAGGAACTCCCCGTGGATATGTTTCACTGGACGATTTGAATGAGCGAGCACTCGCAAAAAATGATCCGGAATTGTTTTTGCAGCTGCATAAGCCGCCGGTTCTGATTGATGAGGTTCAATATGCACCGGAACTATTTACCTATATCAAGGTCTATGCAGATACTCACCATGAGCCGGGTGCCTTTTGGCTGACCGGGTCACAGGTGTTCAAGCTGATGCACGGGGTACAGGAATCACTTGCCGGGCGTGTTGCAGTGCTGTCAATGACTTCTCTTTCGCAGTCAGAAATAAACGGTGCAGATACCGAGCCTTTCCGTGTGGATTTGGACGCTCTGCTGAACCGCGAGGAAAAAGCTGTGCCCGCAGATACCAAAGATATCTTTGAGCGTATCTATCGGGGCTCCATGCCCGCTATTGCAAGCGGAAAAAATACCAATAGCCAGATTTTTTACAGCAGCTACCTTTCCACCTATATTGAACGTGACGTAAAAGAGCTTTCGGCCGCCATCGATGCACTGAAATTTCTGCGTTTCATGACGGCGGTTGCGGCGCGCTGCTCCCAGATGCTGAATGTTGCCGAAATTGCACAGGATGCGGACATCAATCAGAAGCAGGCAAAAGATTGGCTGCACATTCTGGAAACACTGGGTATCATCTTCTATCTGCACCCCTACTCCAATAACCTTCTGAAGCGTTTGGTAAAAACCCCAAAGCTCTATTTTTATGATACGGGATTGGTCTGCTATCTGACCAAGTGGAGCAGTGCAGAGGTTCTGGAATACGGCGCAATGAACGGTGCAATCCTCGAAAACTATGTTGTTTCTGAAATTGCAAAGACCTATCTGAATACCGGTAGAGAGCCGTTTCTGTACTATTACCGTGATAAAGATGCCAGGGAAATCGACATTGTTTTGGAACAGGATGGTGTGCTGAACCCCATCGAGATCAAAAAGACTTCGAATCCCGGCACCGAACTGACGAAGGTATTTTCTTTGCTGGATAAAGCCTCTGTCCCACGCGGGAAAGGTGCTATCGTCTGCATGAAGCCAAAAGTCGGTATCATAGATCGAGATAACTATATCGTCCCGATTTGGATTATCTGAATTTCAATATGTAAGGCGGCAAACGCCGCCAGTAAAATTATTCTTCTGCGTTATCCTCCTCGCCGGGTTCCTCCGGCTCATCCTCCATCGGAATCTCAAAATCGCCCTTGTCCTCGGTGTAATCTTCATCGGGGTCAAGGGCTTCTTTTTCGGCCTGCTTTTTCTGATTCTGCTTCATAATAGCACAGATGCCGCCGCCAGCAGCCAGTCCGACCAGAGCCAGTACGCCTAAGAATGTGGCTGCATACTTTGTAATTTTGTTTCCTTTCGGCTGCTCAGCACCGGATGCGGCTGCTTCTTCCGCTGCCTTTTTCGCTTCTTCCTCGGCCAGCTTCCGTTCCAGTTCGGCCTGCGCCACAGCTTCTTTTTCAGCAGTATAGGCTTCGGCATCCTCTTCTTCCATCAGGGTCAGAAGGTCGGCTTCATCCACCAGATTCATGAAGTGGACGGTCTGCTGTCCCTTGGCATTACGGTCAATGACCAGATAAAAAGTCGCACCCGACTTGCTGACCAGCGTGATGAACTGCTGCCCGCTGCCATCGGAATAGCTGGTGTGGTAATCATCCACCAGTGACAGATTGCCCTCCGGGGTCAGTGCGCCCGTTTCCTCATCCGTGATGGTAACGGCATCTTCTTCCTCCACGACTTCCGGCAGAACAGGCTCCTCCACCGGGGCGGTATCACCCTCATAGGCGAAAGCGGGAGCGGCCATACCGATGCACAGCACCGCCGACAGCAGCAGTGCACCAAACTTCTTAAACTTCATCTTCATTTTCCTCCTTCTCAAACGAAACTCCCACCGCTGCCAGTGCAGCCGGGTTCGGGGTAGTGTTGGCCGACTGTCGCAGCAGAGCGGCAAGCTGTTCCGGGGTCACATTGGCCGTGCGTACCATGCTGCTGACCTCGGCAGCTTCTTCCTCCTGAATCCGCCGCTCCAGCACTGCAATGCGGTTATTCAGCTTAATGCGGCGTTCCTGCTCCTTTTTGAGCGTTGCCCGCAGCTTATCCAGTTTTTCACTCATCGTAAACCCTCCGTTTCATTTTGAAAGCCGCCCGAATCCGGCAAGATACTGCTGCCAGTGGGACGAGTGGATATTTGCGTATTTGATGGGGTCACCAGCCGATACCATCATGCCGTTTCCAAGGTAGATTCCGCAATGGCTCATCCCCGGCGTATCATAGGTTCCTTTAAAGAAAACCAAATCGCCTGGTTTTGCTTCTGCTTCGGAAATATGCTGGCTTTTCTGCCATAATCCGTTGGCCGTAGTACGCCCCACGTCATAACCGTTCTGGTTATAGACCCAGCAGACGTATCCGGAACAGTCAAAGCCTGTTTCGGGAGAACTTCCGCCCCACACATAGGGCGTTCCGACATATTTTTTGGCTTCCTCATAGATAGCCGCAAACTCGCTGTCGGTCAGAGCTTCCGCAGGAACCGTGTAGTCGATGCCGGGTGCGCCGGAGCCATCCGAGCCGCCGGGCGGTAAGCCTCCATTAAAAAGGTAGGGTCTGCCGCCCAGCGTGTCCTGAAAAATCTGATACCGCTGCCATTGATCTTCGGTCAGTTCTTCCCGTATGACGACCTCCAAGCCACGGTTTTCCAGCTTCGTGTGGAAGATTTTGTATTCATAGGGCACCTGCGTGGGCACAGGGATGCCCGCCGGGCTGATGACCCAAACGGTTCTGTACCGTATCTGCACCTCCACCCATGTTGTCAGCTTATACTGCTTTTTGAAGATTTCCTTCAGCTTACCCTGTACCTCCGACCGGGTATAGTCGTCATACAGGGTCGTGAGAAACGAGGTCAGCTGCCACGGGTCGTGTTCAATGGGGTCAAGGTGATACTGATACTCGTTGTATCCGGGGTGGTTCTGCGGGGTGCGCTTGATTTTTTTGTCCAGCTCTTTTTCCAGTTTCTTATAGTCCTGCTCTGCGCCCCGGATGTCCCGGTCCTCGGCGGTGTAGATGGTCTGCCCGGAAACATGCGTAGTGCCGGAAAACAAAATAGAACAGGATGAAAACGCTGACATGACCAGCAGCAGGAGCAAAAGAAAAACGCCCACGACCACAAGCGCGTGTGCGTTGCCCTTTGCAAAGTTTGCAATGCCATTGACTGCGGCACTGACTGCCGACCTTCCTTTGTCCGCCACCTGCTCTACGCCGGACCGGGCTGCCGATGCACTGCCGGATGCAGCTTTGCTGCTGCCGGCCGCCTGCGCAGCCATACCGCCTGACTGAGCTGCAGCATAGTAGCTTTTGCGAATTTCCTGCCGCTGCTTCCAGCGTGAAAACCAGTGAACTTCCCCTTCTGCCGTGGAAGTCCTTTTGCTTTCATCCGATGCTGCTGTCTTTTCTGTCCGCGTCTTTTTCTTACCTGCCTGCAACTTTGCTTTCTTTTTGAGCCTGCGGGCATAGCGGCTTCGGGTGTAATGTCCGGCACCCTCTGCGGTTTTCTCTCCTTCATTGAGTGCCTGTGCACCTACATTGTCGTCTTCATACTGCTCCACTTCCCGATGTGCCGCAGAACGGGCAGCGGCAGCCGCATACAGCTCCCGCTTTTGCGCTTTGGTCATGCGGGATACTTCTTCCGGGGTGATTTCCGCCTTGCCCAAACGGAGTTTCGCTGCTTTTTCCTTGACCTTTTCCGCTTCAGATTTCAGCTTTTTCTTTTTGGGGATCGTCTGTGTGGTTCGGCTCTTTTTCGGAGGGGAGCGCGTTGCGGTATCCGCCTTGCCTTCTTCCATCCTCAGCTTCTTCGGCTGCCCGCTCATGATTTATCCCCCTCCGACACCTCAGACAAACGAGTTGTCATGATCTTATAGAGTTCCAAATCATGCGGGAAGCGGTCGATAAACGGCAGAATCGTGTTGCCGTAAAACAACAGTCCCTCACCTTCGCCGGAATGGGTCACATAGGACAGCTGATGGGGGCTGATGTTCAGCTGCTTGGCCAGAATCTGCCGGTCACCGTTGGCCTGATTGAGCATATACACAAAGTCCGAATTTTCAAAAATGTTCGATACTTCGGGACTTGCCAGAAGGTCCTTCACATTCTGCGTAATGGCTGTCGGCAGCCCGCCCCATTTGCGGAAGCGCTTCCAGATTTCAATGGAATAGGCCGCTGTCTGAGCTTCCTTGAGCAAAAGGTGGAATTCATCGACATAGTATCGCGTGGATTTTCCCGCGCTGCGGTTTGCTGTCACGCGGCCCCACACGGCATCCTGCACAATGAGCATTCCCAGCTTTTTGAGCTGTTTGCCGAGCTGTTTGATGTCAAAGCAGACGATGCGGTTGTTGATGTCCACATTCGTCCGATGGTTGAACACATTCAGAGAGCCTTTGACGTAGATTTCCAGAGCGGCAGCTACATGATGGGCTTCTTTTTCATCCTGCTGCAGCAATGCATTGTACAGGTCTTCCAGCAGCGGCATATTTTCCGGCGTAGGGTCAGCGAAATACTTGCGGTAGATGAGGTGTACGCATCGGTCGATAACCGTTTTCTCTACCGGCAGCAGGCCTTCTTTGCCACCCACCACCAGCTCGCACAGAGAAAGAATAAAGTCCGCTTTCAAGGCAAGCGGATTATCTTCCTCGCTGTAATTGCTGTTGATGTCCAGCGGGTTGATATACTGGGTACTTGCCGGACTGATGCGGATGACCTGCCCATGCAGACGCTCCACAAGGGGTGCGTACTCTGCCTCCGGGTCGCAGACAATGATATCATCATCGGTCACGAGAAAAGCATTGGTAATTTCACGCTTTGCGGAGAAGGATTTGCCGGAACCGGGAGTGCCGAGAATCAGACCATTGGGGTTCTTGAGCCGCTTGCGGTCCACCATGATAAGGTTGTTGGAGAGGGCGTTCAGGCCATAGTACAGCGATTCCCGCCCGGACTGGTAAAGTTCCTGGGTGGTAAAGGGCACAAAAATGGCTGTGCTGCTGGTGGTCAGTCCGCGCTGAATCTCCACCTGACAATCTGCCAGCGGAAGCGAGGACATCAGCCCCTGCTCCTGCTGAAAATCAAGGCGGCACAGGTTGCAGTTGTGTTTCTGCGCAATACTGGAAGCCTGAAACACATTGGTTTCCAGCTCCTGTTCCGTGCGCCCCGTGTTCAGCACCAGAATGGTCACGAGAAACATTCGCTCGTTCTGGCTCTGCAGTTCCTTCAGCAGAGCTTTGGCATCCCTGCCGTAGGTTTTCAAGTCGGACGGCAGAATTTCCATGTCGTAACCGGCACGGATGGCCTTTTTCTGTTCTTCAATGGTACTGCGGTCCAGCTCTGTGATCGTGCGTTTGACATTTTTGATGGCCTTGTTCTGATCCACAGACTGCACATGCATCGTGACAATCTGGCTGGAATCCATATCCAGAAAGTCCTTCAGCAGCTGGTCGCTCAAGTCGGATGCCGTAATGGACAGATAGCTTACCGACCCGAAAATGCCGCCCATTTGAAAGGTGCGGCTGTTCTGAAAAGCGAATGCTGTCGGCGCAATGGCATCCTTCACCGTCAGCCCACCGGCAGCCAGTTTCTTCCAGTCAAAATAGAATTTCGATTCACCATCCAGATTGAAAATGCCATGCATGAGCTTCAGCCGCTCCCTGCCGTCCAGAGGCTTTGCCTGCACGCCCAGACGATGGAAGTTATTGAGCAGGTCATTCTGGATGTGGTCCAAACGGGCTTTGACCTGCTGCATGCTCTCGCCGGACACACCAAAGGTCAGGTATTTGCGCTTGGTCAGGCCATTGTTGCCCTTGGACAGCTGCTGCCGGAGCATCTGGGAATATTCGGCGCGCACATCGTCAAAGCCGTCTTTCTGAAACGGGATGCGGATGCTTTTCTCGAACTCGGTGCTGTCCGTCGCCGTATTCACAAAAGACAGCTCAAAGTGGATGGAGCTGTCGAAAAAGTTGAGGAACGAGCACCATTCCTCATAAATCGCCGTACGGTCCTCCGGCAGGGCCAGCTGATAATTGATGTCCTGAAATTCCACCGTCCGTGTATAATAGCCGTTTTTCACGCGGCAGGTTCCGTCCTCGAACATACGCTGCATCGGGATGGACTGCTGTGCCGTACGGGGAACTGCACTTTTCTGCCGGGACGGTTTTGCGCTGTTTTTACCGGTCTTTTTCCGAAGATTCATCACGGAACGTCACCTCCTTTGTCAGAATCGAATAGTAGTTGCAGGTTTTGTACGGGCGTACCTTCGGCCGCAGGAACTTTGCCTGCACATAATACCGCAGCAGTTTTTCGGCGGGCTGACCGTTTTTCTGGTACATGCCCAGAAAAAATGCCGGAAGCATGACGATCATCATGCCAAGCGTCGCCGCGGTGTTGCCGCCGACATCCCGGAGAACAAAAAACAGCGGCACTCCCACGAGAGCCGCTGCACCGAAACAGATAAGCTGCCGCTTGGTCAGATTGAACGCCACCTTCGTTTTGACGTTTGCCAGATCACGCGGCACGGAAATATAAGCTGCCATAACGCCTCCTTTTTAATGTGCGCCCAGAATGCTTTTGGCTACCGAGCTTGTCTTGAACAGGGTGAAGCAGAGCAGAACGGTGTAGCCCACAATGCTCCAAATCGAGTTGATTGCATCGCCGGAAATGGCAACATTCTGGATCAATACCGCGTAGATGGCCACACAGATCAGGATCAGAAAGCCCTGAAAACCCAGCGCAAACAGGGATTTCAGATAGTTCTGCCCGATGTGGCTCTGCTCATGGTTGCCCCAGGTTGCCATCGGAATGGGGGCAAGGCTCACCATGCAATAAATCTCGATCATGCGCCCATATACCAGCACAAAAATGATGATGCTGAGAATCCGCATGGAGATTCCAATGAAGAAGGACTGCAGGAACAGTCCGAACAGCGGGCCGACTTCCATCTGCATCATGCTGGCTTCCAGCATTGAAAGTCCCACCTCGTTGACACGGGTGTTGCCGGAGATGATGCCGCTGGAATTTGCCACGACCTGCTGCGTCACATCGAACACTGCCATAATGATCTCGAATGTGTTACTGATGAGCCAGACCGAAACCGCCGTTTTGAAGATCCACTTCATCAGCAGTGCCGGTTCAAACTGCGCCATGTTGTTGTGTTCGGTGATCATCTGAATCAGTTCGTAACAGGCAATGAAGGTCAAGATAATACCTGCAATGGGCAGCACCACATTTCTGGACAGCGCTTCAATCATTGCAAACACTCGCGGCTCAAAGGCTGATGGCTTTGTGCCTACCTGCTGTGCGATGCTGCCCACCTGCGTGTTGACATCATCAAACAGACCGTTGAGATTGGACATGATTGCCGCTGTCAGCAAAGATTTGATCCAATCCGAAATCGCTTTGAGAACAGTTTCCACTCAGAACCACCACCTTAAAAGAAATGGTTGATAATGGTCTTGAGCAGATTGAGGACAAAAATAATGTGCGTCAAAAGCTGCATAAAAAGCACTTCCTTTCCTTGATGGGTGAATGAACGAAAAACACGATTTGAGGTGCGGACATTCATAAAGCTGCCAACCGCAGAGAGCTATCCGCTTATACTCAAATCGATTGCATAAAACAAGGGCCTCATTTTCAGCTATCATTTTTCAAAACTTTGATTGATGAATGACAGATGAAATGATATGTACAGGCGGGATGAACCCGCCTGCGGCTCTTAGCCGAACAGACCAGACAGCAGAGGAATCAGAGTAATGCCGACCAATGCGACACCGCCGCCAGCCATGAGCTGCTTCATGCCCTGGCTCTTGGCACCGGGGTTATCCGAGCCATAACCTTCCAGCAGATTTACTGCGCCCCAAACACCGAGACCGGCACCCAGAGCCACCACCAGAGTCTGCAGAACTTCCACAGCAGAGTTAAAGAATTCCATAGTCGTTTCTCCTTTATAATTAAAACCTTGCAGACCATCCGTACACATCTGAAGCCGCGTACTGGAACCGCAAACTGCGGCGGGAGCTGGCTTACCGGTGTACCTCTCCGGCCTGATAAAAACAAAACCGTCTGTCCAATCAGACAGGCGGGAGAGAATCAGCATCCACCACAACAAACGCATCGCTGGGGTGGATTTTTATTTTCGGGTGAAGATATTTTTCAATATCAAACGTATTTTGGGGGTCGTAGTCGGCGGTCAGTTTATAGTTTGGATGCTGGGTTAAATCGTACTTTTCACTCAAAAAGGGGCGCACACCGCGCAGCTGCAGGATGCACTTTCCGCCATCCAGCACAGCAAGCTCATCGCGGCTCATAAGTTCATGGCCAAGCTTCTGGAACGATGTGCCATAAGACGGCGAGTTACCGCGGGTATCCGATGTGTTGAAGCTGTCGATGGTCTCTTTGCCAAGCGCTTCGGAAAGTTCTTTCAGGGTAGTCGGCTCGCTGCCGCCCAGAAAAATTTGCGAGTCCATGTTGCCCACAATCGTATCCGCATTATCTTTGTAGATAGCTTTCAGCTGACTGCGGGTCTGCAAGACAAGGCAGGCTGAAATCTCACGGCTGCGGATGGTAGCCACCAGCTTTTCCAACTGTGGAATCTGCCCGATGTTGGCACACTCGTCAATCAGACAGCGCACATGAACCGGCAGTTTACCGCCATATTGGTCATCAGCCTTGTCGCAGAGCAAGTTGAACAGTTGGGTGTAGATCATCGAAATCAGAAAATTGAAGGTGCTGTCCGTATCGCTCATGATCAAAAACAGCGCCGTTTTCCGGTCTCCCAGCTTGTCCAGCTCCAATTCATCGTACATCGTGGCATCCCGAATTTCCTGAATATCAAAGGGCGCAAGGCGTGCACCGCAGGAAATAAGGATCGATTTCATCGTTTTGCCGGTAGCTAACTGGAAAAGACGGTATTGCCGCACGGCAAAGGAGTTCGGTTTCCGCTTACTGAGCTCTTCAAACAGCAAATCCACGGGATTCTGATACTCTTCATCGTCCTCTCGGACTTCCATGGCATTGAGCAGCTGCAGCAGCGTTGCAAAGTTTTGTTCTTCCGCCGGTGCCTCATAGTGCAGATACGCAATCAACGCAGTATAGAGCAATTTTTCGCTTTTTTCCCAGAACGGGTCGCCTCCGGTCCCCTCCCCTTTTGTATTGGCCATCAGGGTTGTAACCAGTTTCAAAATGTCCTTTTCTTCGTGGATATAAGCGAAGGGATTATAATGCATTGACTTGTGGAAATTGATGGTGTTCATCGTCTTAATGAGGTACCCTTTCTTTGCAAGGGCATGTCCGCACTCGTAAATGAGACTTCCTTTCGGGTCCGTAACCACGAATGAAACCGGAAAGGCCTTAGAATCGCACTGCAGCAGGTTCGGCTTAATAAAAAATCTCGTCTTACCACTGCCGGAACCTCCCACTACCAGAACATTTTTGTTCCGCGCATTCTTGGGGTCGGGCGGACGGTTGCTCATCATCAGACGTTCAGTTTTCGTCAGAATGATGTTGTCCTCGAACTTCGGAGCCTGAAACGGCTCAATGTCCTTGGCATTGCCCCACCGGGCTGAACCGTACTCCATGCCATGCCGGTATTTCTTTGCATTCTTGCTTGTCAGGTAAACTGCAAGCCGAAGCCCGGCACCGCAGCAGATGCCCACCAGAATGTCCAGCGGATGAAGGCTCGGCAGCGGATTTGCAAAGGCGGCCGGAATCGTGCTCATCAGAGACAGAATCTTATCTCCCATCTCTTTGCCTTCAGCCAGCCGCCATGCCTCACCGAAATTCGTTGCCGCAAGTCCCAGCAGAAGATAGGGCAGATACAGAGCCAGCAGCTTGGAAAAATTCTTTTTCATAGGCCAAGCTCCTGATCTTTGTTGCGGACTTTATCGGGAATCGCCGCCACCGCCTGCACCAGTTCCTGTAGTTTTGCCAGCACGGAAGGTCGCTTGGTTTTGTTCAAAACCGAAGCCGAATATTCTTTGAATGCCGCGCTCAACGCATCCGTATCCTGTGCCTTGAAATATACCATATAGCGGGGCGGCGTGCAGGAAATATCCTTTTGAACCGCATAGTCAATGTGGTAGCGCTTGGCATATTTCGCAAAGCCTTTGATGCCGGTTTTCTCGATTTCCACATTGGTCACACCCCGGTTCTGCCGAATCAGGCGCTTCATGCTCTGTTTTCCCTGCGAAGCATTCTTGTCGTACTGCCGCAGCAGAAACTGCGCACCTTTCAGGAAAGTCCTGGCCGTCAGCTTTGTGGTTGAAATGGCAAAGTTGACTGTCTTGTGTTCAACTTCCTCCTGCATTTATACCACCCCCTCTGCAGGAATATCTCCTCATCGTTCGTGCGCCGCCGGGGGCTTTGCTTTTGCCGTTTCCGTCCGCACATTTTCGTCCGGAACAGGCAGCACCAGCATTTGACGGCCCAGGCGCATAAAAGTTTCCGGCTGATGAAAGAGCTCCTCGTATTTCTGCGTCAGCTCCGGGGAGAGGGATGCAAAATCCTCCTCGCCCAGACCCACCACCAGAAATGTTCCGGCAACCACATCATAGGCCTCACCGCTTTCATCCCGCAGTGCGCGGTTCAGCGGCAGCCCCATGAGCTTGCCGTCATCGTTGTAAACGATGGCCACCGGGTCTTCAAAGGGATAGCTTGCACCAATCGAGCCGCCGACCGCCTGCTGCAGCGCTTTCAGGTCATCGTCAATCTCAATCGGCTTCGGGTGCTGCCCCGGCGCAATTTGCAGCACCGAAAGGGTATTCTTTTCCTGTTCCATCCGTATCCTCCTTTACCGTAATCATAATTTCTCCGGTTCGTGCCGCCTGCATCAGGGAAGCGGCAAAAAAGCCGCAGAAAACGCCCAGTTCAAAGAAAGCAAAGCCCACAAAAAAGCTCATCATTGCGGCCTCCTCAGTCCAGGCAGATGCAGTTCAGGTTCTTGCCGTCGGCCATAAGCGCCGTGCTGTGCTGTTCCAGATACTCCTGAATGCAGTGCAGGTCGCCCATCGTCAGGGAGACATACTCGCCTTCCATGTTGAAGCGGACGAAGACGACCGGGCCGGTCAGGTAGCGCTTGCCCGACAGCTCCAGCACCTGCTTGGGGTTGTAGCAGCCCGCCACGGGCAGCTCCTTGGAAATGCCGAAGGTGTCATCCGTCTCGTCAAAGCAGGGCAGAATGCCGGGCGCTTCTTCCAGCAGAATGGCGCTCAGGTCCCTCGCCGGGCCGACTGCCGCCAAATAAACCTGCGGGTCACCGTACTTGCGCTCTGCAATGTCGCTCATCTTGTTGAAGAAGCCGGAAACGGCACGCTCCATGCTGTCGATTTTGCGGCTCATGTTCTCAATGGTCTTTGCGGTCTTGAAATCAATCGTGGTATTCATAGTCGTTGTCCTCCAAAAATTTTGCAAAAAAGAAAAGACCTCATGGGTCTTTCGGTTCCGATTTTTCAGCGTTCGTTCTGACGCTGTTGTCTGCGCTGCCACTGTTCCAGCAGCTTGATGATGACATCTTCCATCTGCCGAGGCGTGTAGCTGCGGGGAAAATACTTTTTCAGAGTATCGTTTTTGATGACCACCTTGTCCAGTTCATCCTTTTTGGCTTCCCCCATAATGGCAAAGGCGACTTCATAGGTGAACTTTCCTTCCTGCGCCAGCTTTTTCATTCGCTGCGCCTGCGACAGGGACGGCGCGTTTTGGGTCTCGTCCATGGCCTGCAAAAAATCCCGCTGTTGAGCCTCGTCCAGATAGGACAGTTCCACAGCGGGATTGAAGGAGATTTTCTTTTCATCTACAAGGTCGAGCAGTTCGGGGATGAGATTTGTCAAACGGATGAATCGCTGTACCGTTTTATATCCCTCACCGGTGCCTTCTGCAACCTGCTCAATCGACAGTTTAGACTTCTGGACAAATTGTCCAGAAGTTAAATCCGACCTAGCACCTTGCTTTTTTATTGCTTCCAGCTTCATTTTGTACGCAAAAGCCCGCTCACTGGGCAGGATGTTTTCACGCTGAAGGTTGGAATCCACCATCAAGATCACGGCGGCATCGTCCGTCATTTCCCGGACGATAACAGGCAGCGTGTCCAGCCCGGCAAGCTCGGCTGCGTGCTGACGGCGGTGGCCGGAGATGATCTCATATCCGCCTTCCGGTCGGGGCCTTGCAATCAGCGGAACCAGTACGCCGTACTGTGCCACGCTTTCCACCGTACGCTGCATGGCCTCATCGTCCAGCACCTTGAACGGATGCTCCTTGAAAGGGAACAGCTCCTCGATGGGAATCTGCTGCACTTGCTCCCGCTTTTGCTCCTGCCGGGATTCTTCGGTGGAAAACATCTCATCGAGACCTTTCAGCGCCAAGTTTGCGTTGCTTTTCGGCATCGGCCAGCACCTCCCTCGTCAAAGATTGATAGGCCGCTGCCACCTTGCCTTTGGGGTCATGGTCAAAGATGCTCCTGCCCTCTGCGCTGATTTCCGCCGCACGGACAGAGTGCGGAATGGGCTGCTCAAACACCCGGATTTTGCTGCCGTACACCTGCCGAATCAACGCGTCGATTTCCCTGCCGTAATTGGTGCGGCTGTCCGTCATGGTCATCAGGATACCCTCGATTTTCAGCTTCGGGTTGATTTGCCGGCGCACTTTCTGGATGGTCTGCAGCAGCTGCTCCAGTCCCTTTGCCGAAAGGTACTGCGCCTGCACCGGAATCAGAGTGGTATCTGCTGCGGCCAGTGCGTTGACTGTCAGCATTCCCAGAGAAGGCGTACAATCCAGCAGGATATAATCGTACTCCCGCCGGGCGCTGTCCAACACCTGTTTGAGCATCTTTTCCCGGTTCATACTGTTGACAAGGGCCACTTCCAGCCCTGCCAGTTCGATGTTAGCCGGAATCAGGTCAACGCCTTCCGCATGGTGCAGGATGCCCTCATCGGGCGGGATGCACTGGTCGTTCATGGCTTTTGCCATCAGGGCAGAAAGCGTAACAGGCAGTTCATCGGGCTGCTGCCAGCCCATGCTGATGGTAAGCGACCCCTGCGGGTCGGCATCCACCAGCAGCACCTTTTTGCCTTCCCGTGCAAGCCCTACGCCCAGATTTTCGCAGGTCGTGGTTTTGCCGGTTCCTCCTTTCTGATTGACGATGGCAATCGTGGTTGTTTTTTTCGACATTTTCATCACTCCCTGTTCGATAAATCATGATTGGTTTGGTTCTGGTAATAAAGCTGCATGGTCGTGGGTGCATTGTAGAGTGCAGCCAGCAGATACTGCTTCATGTTCCGGACCGGTGCGGTACTTTCCGCAAGACACTTCAGCACAAAGCGGATATGGTCTGCATTCAGCTTCATGAATCGGCTGCGCACGACCTCCGCAGGCTTGTCGTCCCCTGCCACCCGCAGCATTCTGCGTTTCGAAGAGCAGGTATCCACCAGAAGATTCACGATTTGATCGATGGTGTCCTCCTCATCCGGGCAGACCCGGAGCAGTAAGTCCACCTCCAACGATTGCATAAAATACGCTTCCAGCCGTGTGCGCTCATCCGGTTCGTACTCCGCATCGGAAGAGAAAGGATCAGGTTCACTCCCCTCGGTTTTATTCCACTCAGTCTTATTTCCTCGTGATTTTGCCGTTTCCTGCTGCGCTGAATCCGCGGCACCGGAACCGTTCTTTTCACGATTGCGGCATCGTGGGTCTGCAAAGTTTTTGACGTAAATCAGATTGGGTTTTCCCAGCCCGCGCCGTTTGCGCTCAATAAGTCCAAACTTTTCCAATTCCCGGAACAGTTTGGTAGCCTTGTTGTCTGCGCAGCCCAGTGAATCCATCACTTCCTGCACAGGAAAAATGATATACACCCTTTCCTGCTCATCCAGCCATCCGTTTTTCACCGACAGCCCCATGCGGTCCAGCAGGATGCCGTACAGCGTTTTGGCATCGGTGGACAGGTCCTTGAATTTTATGTCCCGGAATAAAATTTTGGGCACCCGGAAATACGAGAACATCTCGCCCGACTGCCCATAGAAATAGTCAAACATCCTGACTTCCTCGCTTGTTCTGCCTTGTCACATCCTTGACACCTCCGTTCGTAGTATGATGAAATATGTATGACTATCGTTATTTTTCTTTACAAAGACGGCCTACCATGCTACAATAGCCGCATCTACGGCCACCGGACAACAGGAAAGGAGTATCTTATGGCCAAAACTGCCGACACCATTGCCATCTATTCCCGCAAGTCCCGCTATACCGGCAAGGGCGAAAGTATCGGAAATCAGATCGACCTCTGCCGCGAATATATCCGCACTCACTACGGCGATGCCGCCGCGGAACATGCCGTTGTCTTTGAGGACGAGGGCTTTTCCGGCGGCAACCTGAACCGCCCGGATTTCAAAAAGATGATGACGGCGGCCAAGGACCGGAAATTCAAGGCCATTGTGGTCTACCGTCTGGACCGCATCAGCCGCAACATCAGCGACTTTTCCAGCCTGATCGAAGAACTGGGACGGCTGGGCATCGACTTTGTGTCCATCCGTGAAAGTTTTGACACGTCCAGCCCCATGGGCCGCGCGATGATGTACATCGCATCCGTGTTCAGTCAGCTGGAACGTGAGACCATCGCGGAGCGCATCCGGGACAACATGCACGAGCTGGCAAAGACCGGGCGCTGGCTGGGCGGCACGACCCCCACGGGCTACGCTTCCGAGAGCGTCAAGAGCATCACGGTGGACGGCAAGACCAAAAAGGCCTGCAAGCTCAAGCTGCTGCCGGACGAAGCAGAGATCATCTACAAAATTTTCGACCTCTACGAGCAGTACGATTCTCTGACCATGACCGAGACCGAGCTGCTGCGGCAGGGCATCAAAACAAAAACCGGGCGTTCGTTCACCCGGTTTTCCATCAAGTCGATTTTGCAGAATCCTGTCTACCTGATTGCAGACAAGGACGCCTATCAGTATTTTGTGGACAATGAGGCAGAACTGTTCGCCCCGGAGTCCGATTTCGACGGTGTGCGCGGCGTGCTGGCCTACAACCGCAGCGACCAGGAAAAAGGCCGTGCTACGGTCTACAATCCCATCAGCGAATGGATCGTTTCGGTGGGCGAACACCCCGGCATCATCTCCTCCAACCGGTGGATTCGGGTGCAGGAGTCGCTGGAGCGGAACAAATCCAAGTCCTACCACAAGTCCCGCGGCAACGAAGCTTTGCTCACCGGTCTGCTGTGGTGCTCCTGCGGCAGCCGGATGTACCCGAAGGTCACCGGGCGCAAAACTGCCGACGGGCAGGTGGTCTTTCCCTATATGTGCAAACTGAAGGAGCGCAGCCGGAGAGAGTTATGTAATGTCCGGAATGCCAACGGCAATTTGCTGGATGCTGCCATCTGCGAGCAGGTCAAGCACCTTGCCGACCATTCCAGCGACTTTATGAAGCAGTTGGAAAAGGCAAAGTCCGCCCACGCAAGCAACCGCTCCGAGTTTGAGACCAAGCTTTCCACCCTGCGCAAAGAGCAGGCCGAGACGCAGCGGAAGATCAATGCCCTGATCGATTCCTTGGCTGACTTCGGCGACAGCACCGCTGCTGTCCACCTGAAAAAGCGCATTGAGGAGCTGAACGGGCAGGATGCCGCCCTGAGCTCCCGCATCCGGGAATTGGAAAGCCTCACCGACAGCGGTGTTCTGGACGGCATCGAGTTTGACCTGATGCGTCAACTGCTGACCGTGTTCCACGACAACATCGACGATATGACCGTGACCCAAAAACGTGCCGCCATCCGCACCGTGGTGCGCAAGGTGGTGTGGGACGGCAAGGTGGCGCATGTGGTGCTCTTCGGTTCACCGGAGGACGAAATCGACTGGACCACCTTCCCGGTAGACCCGGAAGAGGACGAGAATGACCCCGAGGGCGGTGGAGATGGTTCCGATTCTCCATCCGGCGTTCGCTCGGGTGAGGATAGCATTCTCAATGCATCTGCTGGCATAGGTCGCAAACCGCGCCTTGCGGGTGGTGTCAAAGGTATCCACGGCCTTCATCAGCCCAATGGTTCCAATTGAGATCAGGTCCTCCTGGTCGCCAGGCTGGGCGTAGTATTTCTTTGCCACATGGGCCACCAGCCGCAGGTTGTGCCGGATGATCTTCTCCCGCGCACTCCTGTCCCCCGCCCGCAGGGCCGCAAAGGCTTCGATCTCCTCCCGTGCACTGAGCGGCTTTGGGAAACTCCCCGCTTCCAGATGCAGCGCCAGCACCAGAAATTTTGTAGCGAAAAATTGCAGCAGCGTTAATAGCATACACATCACCCCCTGGTGCTACTGTATGCTGTTGGAAGATCACAAAGTATTCCTCCGAATCCGGAGCGCAGGGATGGCATTCTGCAATTTTCCTGCGGGTTCGTTCGTATTAAGGATAAGGGACCGAATTTTGTTGGTAAAACGGAGGAACCATTATAAAAAACATCTGCTTCCCCTTTGCCGGACGTGACAGCCTCCGGCGTGGGACAGCAGATGTTTTTCCTTTTTTACGATGCAGTCAGATTCACTCCGCAATGGGCATGGTCTGGTAGAACCAGTCCTCAATGGCCTTGCGGGTCCGGGCGAAGAACTGCTTCACCGGGCAGGCAGCGTCGCGGGCTTCCTGCTCCAGATCTGTACCTGCGGGGAAATTGCGGATGACGGTATAAGCCACCGACTGCGGCGGCAGCGACATCATCACGGCAGGGTCGTGCACCACACAGATCTGCTCCCCTACTGCAAGGGTAGCGGGATCGGAGGTGGTCTTTTCGTCATGGTCCTGCCACTGGGTGCGCTCAGTGATCACCATTTCATAGGTCTCCTGCCCCTCTGCGGTCACCAGTACAGACTCCACTGTACCGTCCGCAACGCGGCTGATCTCTTCTACCGTACCATAGTAGTAGAGCCGCTCCGAAAACAGTGCCGAGGCAGCGGGCAGTGCACTGACACTGAGCAGCAGCACTGCAAGCATACAAAAGAACGAGCGATAGGTCTTTTTCATAAGAAGCCTCCATTTTTCATGTTGAAGCGGAGCACCCGCCGCATGGCGCTCCCGGATGCCTTATTC
>OAWP01000866.1_pt1 | contig 22286 bp, 18 predicted proteins | sample 1517081 | NCBI WGS metagenome assembly OAWP01 (sample SAMEA2580167, study PRJEB22360) | human gut metagenome | biome: human gut; feature: human-associated habitat; material: faeces | place: Denmark | collected 2008/2010 | reverse complement strand
AAAGGGAAATAAAACATGCGTTTTGTGCAATTTTTATTTTTCAGACACGCTCTAGTGCTGTAACTTTAAAAGATAAAACTACTGGTGAAGAGATTACTAAAGGTGCTCTCGAAATTACTGTTCCGGATAATGCAATTGAACGTGGAACAGGATATGTTGCAACAATCAAACCAGGTGTTGATAATAATGGTATAACAAACAAAAATATTACAGGAAGTACAACTGGAACATTCTCTATTTATTCCAACAGTATCTCCAATGCATATTTTGCAAATGCAACAAGTAATACACTTCCAGCCAAAGAATATACAGGAGAAGCAGTAACATACACAAGCGAAGAACTTGGTGCTCTTAAAATCTTAAACAACACAACTAGTAAAGTAGAGACAATTGCACCAGCTGATTATGAAATCACTTATTCCAAAAATACTAATGCAGGCACAAATACTGCTAAATTAATCGTAACCGGTAAAGGCAGTTATGCTGGAAGCAAAAAAGAGTTGACCTTTACAATCAATCCTGCAACCGTAAGTGCAACAACTGCAGCAGAAGAAGTTGAGCAGAAGAACGCTAGCAGTGCTAAAGATTATAAAGATGCAATGAAAGTTGTTGTAAAAGCTAAAAATTCTGCTAACAAAGAATTTACATTAGTTGAAGGTACTGATTATACAGTTACTTACGGATATGAACATACTTCAGATGGAAATAAAGTTGGTAATTATGTTGTTGCTACTGTAACTGTAACAAATAAAAACTTTAAAGGAACTGCAGCAGCTTCTGCTTTAACTGCAAAATCCAAGATTACAGCTGCAATCTTAAAAGCTGACTATATCAAATTAAAGGAGAATTCTTTCTCTTATAATGGTAAACCTGTTACACCTGATTTTGACGTTGTAATTGATGGTAAAGTAATTAATCCAGCTTATTATACTGGATCATTTACAAACAATATCAATGCAGGTACTGCTACACTTACAGTTACTGGAGATGGAAATCATTACAGTGGAAAAGCAAGTGTAAACTTTACAATTGCTCCTGTTGATGCGTCTAAACTTACTGGTGTTATCGCAACTAAAGAATACAAGGGATATTCTCTTGAGATTCCAGCTGATGAGATTTATCTTACATTAGATGGAAACAAAATCGATGTTGACAGCAACTTCACTCGTACTTTTGGAGAAAACTTAAATATTGGTGAAGGTACTGTAACATTAACACCAAAGAACAGTAACTTTACTGGATCTAAGACATTAACATTCCAGATTTGTGGTGAAATGTTAAAAACCGAAACAAAAAGCGGTTTTAACTTTGCTGATAAGAATGGATTCGCAATAACTGGAAATAATATTAAATTTAGTTATGACGGAACTGCTCAGACTTTTGCCAAAACTACTTTAGATAACAAGACAGGAAAAACATTAACTGAAGGTACTGACTATGAAATCAAATATGTTGATAACGTATATGGACAGAAAGGTACCAATGGTCAGTATGCAGTTGTTCTTGCTATAGCAAAAGGAAAATACGGCGGAGATCTTACTCAGACAGAGAACGGCATTGCTGTGAAGAATGGCGTATATACAGATGCTGAAGGAAATAAGATTGTCAATGTATTTGCAATGAAAACTATCAAAATTGATCAGCAGTCATTTACAGCAGATAATATTGCTATTTCCAACGGAACTTATGCTGCCGGACTTCCGGTAAAACCAGAGGTTAAGATTGTTGTTAAAGGTGTTACTTTAGTAGAAGGAAAAGATTATGAATTAGATCTTCCTGCAAATAAAGACTTAGTAAATGCTACATCAGCAAAATCTCTTTCTGTTATTATTAAAGGTAAAAATGGTTACACTGGAACTGTTGATACATTAAAATGGGGAATTGATAAATTTGATCTTGCAAATGCAGATGTAACTGTTAAAGATGGAAAGATTTCCGTTAAATGTGGAAAAGTTGATGTTGATGCTTCTGAATATACAACAACAGCTAATGGTGATGGTACTACAACAATCAAAGCTGTAAGCACTAGCAAAAACTATACTGGTTCTAAGAAAGTCGCAACAAACGGAACAACAGATGCAGAAAAACCAGCAGCTCCTATGATTTCTGAAGTTAAAGTTACTGGTAACAAAGCAACTGTAGTCCTTTCCAGTGAAGCAGATGGCGCTGCAGGTTATGACTATGTAATCTCAACAGACCGTGAATGCATCACAAACAAAGATTACGCTTCTGTAAACAAGAATCAGGTTCAGACCTCTACTACATTCAAATATGTACAGCAGGGAACCTACTACGCATACTGCCACGCTTGGAAACGTGACGAGAACGGTAAGAAGGTATTCAGCGACTGGTCTAACGCATATCCATTCGTTGTATCCGCAATCACACCGGACGCTCCAGTTATCACAAACGTAACAGTAAGCGGATCTACTATCAAAGTAACATACAAAGCAGCTGCAAATGCAACTGGTTACGATGTAGTACTGGGAACTGGCTCCAAGAAAGAAAACGGTGAGACACGTCCATACCAGTATGGCAATCACAAGAAACTGAACCTCAAAGAAGGTACAGTAACAGCAACATTCAAGAACGTACCAAAGGGAACATGGGTAGTTGGAATGCATGCATTCAACAGAACATCCGAAGACGGAAAGAAAGTCTTCAGCCCATGGTCAAACCTGAAAAAGGCTACTGTTAAGTAATCCTTTGGGTAAAGAAATATATAAATAAAGAAAAACTATTGCTAGACTCTTAAATGAGTCAAATACAGTACTTCCCCTAGATGAGGGGATATAACAAAACCAATTCAAGGGGAAGAACTGTGTTTATACAGCAATAGTTTTTCTTGTTTTTGAAAGGAGTACTTATGAAAAAGCCATCAGATTTTTATTGTTGTATATGTGGACAGCCATTAAATGATAGACAGGATTTATTTGTAAAAATCAGAGACAACGATAGCGAAGAAACATTACGAATTGTTCCTGTTCATAGTGGCAACTGTGACAATACGCTTTGTAAACAGGAAAGTGCCAAAGGCAACAATACAAACAGTTGCTTTAACTTTTATTCTTTTGGAAATGATAAAGAATTAGAAAAGTATCTTGTTACTGGAGAAGTATAATGTTTGAATAAATTAACTAGAAATCATTTTTTTATTACAGAAAGCTTCCTGTATACTTTAAATAGGTCAAGAGATTGACACAAAAAAATACCTCAAGTATATTTAGATTATTACTGACCAGCCAGTTGGTAAAATCTAAAGAGTACAAAAGGTATCTAAAATGAATGTTAAAGGAACAAAGAAGAAAAATCAAGTAGTAAAAGCAAATATTCAATGTCATTTAGTTAAGTTCAAATAACGAAATAAAGTATATCACATCTTCCGAAACATTGTTCAGTTAAGGACGGTCATGGAAGAACTTGTACTGTACATTATGGAAAAATACTCACATATGCTGCAAAAATATTTTTAGGTATACCGAAAAGACAGATTGCACATCTGCCGCATTAAGAAGTATAATAGGGATGAGGTTTAAGCTACCCGATACATGAAATCCCTATTTCTCTTTGGTCGGAGGTTGATAGGGTATTTACGGTTGGATCTGACTGGTGTCAGTGCCTTTGTATGAGGAGCATGATCTCAGTTTCGTCACCGCCGTTTTTCAGATATGCCCTGCATATGTTGACTGCGGTGGCGAAATTTATTTTATAAACGTGTTTGACATTTTCAGCTGTCTGGATCACAGCATGGGAAGTGACCAGTTCACAGAAATTGTATAACAGCATCCTGGCGGCAATCTCCTGCAGGATCCTATCATATTTGCTGCTGTGCCAGTTGACAAGCCCTATCGTATATTTAAGTTCCCGGAAACTTGTTTCCTCGCTCCAGCGCATTTTGTAAAGCTTTTTTATATCCTTAAGGGAAAATTCCTCTTTTGAGAGATTTGTTGCAATACAAATATAGCTTCCATTTTCAAGCCGGATGCGGACAATGCGGGAACTGATATCATAATACCGGCATTTTTCATCCGGAAAGTCAAAATCCGTGGAAGGCTGGAGGATCGTATAAATATCTGGATTTCCAACTGTTTCCTTTGTGTGCCGTCTGGTGAGGGTTGTTTTTATCCGTGTATCAGACTCATCATCCGGAAGGTCATAAGAGGAAAGGATCCCATTGCTGTCGATATCCTTCATACGGATAACAAACTTCATGTTTTTCCGGATAAGATGTGCAAATGTGTTGAAACTTTCATAACCACAGTCTGCCATCAGGATGGAAGGAGCAGGATCTGAATAACGGTCAACCATGAGGTTCAGTGCTGCACGCTCATGGAGCTTTTTCTTTCCCTGTACGTGAAAGTCACAGTAGGTTTTATTCATGATGTCATAGAGTGCATTGATATGGACAGCGTTGTAGCCTTTTTCACCTTCATGGATAAAAGTCCTTTCATCAGACGGGTTTCTGGCTATATTCACATCGGAGCCGTCGCAGGCCAGAAGCCGGTAGCCGCAATACAGGTCATCGGACAGGGACCTGCACTGTGTTACAAAGGAATGGAACAGGAAATCCCATCCTTCAGGAAGAAGCTTGTAACGCTGCTGTGTGAATGCTGATTTTGACGGTGCGGACAGGAAATGGCTGAAAAAATCCAAGATTTCATTTGAAACCGTTTTGCCCTGCATCAGAAGCATAAACTGTATATATTCTTTAAAAGTAAGTTTACGCTTCCTGGTAAAATCGGTTTCCGGATTCCTGGAGAATAAAAAATGGATCTGCTCCAGTTCGTCAATGCAGTTATTGAGAACTGTTTTTAATTGTGATAAGAAAATGTGGGCCATGAGGTACCTCCTTGAAATATGTTTATAATCAACGTTTACGAAACATATATCGGCTGATCTGTCAAGCTTTTTTTGAAAAAACATGGGAATATGTGAGGGAAAACAATCATGCAGTTATACCAGTTTGAAAAAATCTATTCACAGATGGAGAGGGAATTTGGAAAGATCCGAAAGGGTGAAGAAGAAACATACGCCATGCTGCTGTTGCCAATGGAGGGAAATGTGTTAAAAATACACCGCGAATTCCCAGGGGCCAACAGCCGTAGACTAAGGGAGGCTATTGCCCTGGCGTTATTTGATGTAAAAGTGAATTACAGTGGTGAAGAATATGATACAGGAAAGTTTAGAAATAGAGAAAATGAAATGCTTGAAAGGGCATTGCTTATGGCATTTGACCCTTATACGAATCATGAGATAATGGAACTGTTAAAAGAACAGTTCCATGTGGATATGCTGTCACAGGAACAGGTGAAAGAATACTATAAATTTCCGGTAATGTGCCTGTTAAGGATCAAGGAATCCATTGATACATGGGAAAAACGTTCAGGCTCAGATGGATACTTTGATTTTATTGAGGGATATATGGGAAGAGAGATAACAGGAACTGAGATGAACTTTAGTATTATGAGTTCAGGTATATTTGATATGTAATAATTTTTAAATTTGACAACAAAAAAACCAGTGGCTTCATAATGATGAAACCACTGGAAAGCACCTTAACTAAATGACATTGCTCTCATAATATTGCATGTAATTTCTAGAAATCAGTATTTAGAATTCATATGTTGTTTCTGAGTAAAAATTTTTAGACATTATGTTTAAGAAAGGAAATTGTGAGTAGAGTATTAGACTACTACCATAAAGGATAATCATGAATTTGGGAAGCATAAATGAAAATGACTTTAAAGAAAGCAAAGCTGTAGCTATTGCTAAAAATATTATTGAAGAAAATAGATGTTTTAAAACTTTTTTTTGTGAAATGGATAAGCGCCCCAATTTAGACGGTCATATGTCTTTTATATATAAAAATCAAGAACGTATGATTATTGAGGTACAAATAAAAACATTACCACAAAACTATTGTTTATCAAAATCTCGTGTATCGAAGTATTACTATGACTGCGATACAAAGGTATTTAACGTGGTAAAAGAAAATGTTTCCTTGAATCCAGTCAGTTTAATTTTAGTAGATACATATAATAAAAAAGTATTTTGCATATTATTAACTCGTCAGTATGTTGCAGAATTGCATGTAAATGGAAAAACCACGAAACGAATTTATTTTAATGATAGTGATGAATTTAATAACGACAAATTTATTACTGAATTATTAAAGTACAATAAAATATTGAATACAAATACATCGTGCCATGTAAAGGTCAGAACTATTTATAATATACTGAAGCCGCGAAGAAAATTACCACATATTGAATTAGAACATATTTATGATGTCGAAAATTATGGCCTTGTATATACGCATAACAATATTTTGGGTTACCTAGGAAATTTTTGGGTTAATACAAAGGGAAAAAAATATCACATATATAGCTTATATATGCAAGATACAGCATACGACAATTCATTTAATCAATATGAATATATACGATTAGAGAGTGAAAAAACACATATTTTTGCATATCGTCAGTCTTCTGGTACCTCCATAACAGACGCTGATATAGTAAATATTCTTTATGAAATTGCCTATTTTAAGAAAAAAGATATTGTATTTTATAGTTCAGGGATTCCGGTATATGTAATAGCAGGACGGGTTATTTGGAGACTCAGAGCGGAGAAAATCGAAAAAGAATGGTAAATAGTTTGAATTCAAAGCAAGCGATGAGACCCAGGACATGACCCGAAGGGTCTGACCGCAATGTGGTCAATTTATCGTCAACTTAAGGAAAATCGTCAGATTTTATCCTAATTATATACTATGGTTTACCGCAAAAATGCAGGATTAATCCTCAACCAGTTAGGAAATTCACCAAAAAGGCGCACTTAAATAAAGCTTAAATGTGACAGTGTTTTTATTTACAAGGCAGCTTTCTTATTTCTAAAATGTGAACGTCCTTTTGACTTTAATTTTTTTCTTGGAAATGATCTTCCGGGAAGGATCTGTGAACGGCACCGGACAGCTTCTTTGTACAGCTTCTCAATAACTGAGAGTTCAGACAGATCACAGAGGATCTTTGGAAAGATGATCTTGATCCGTCCGATGATAAATGCGCGATTAGCCTGATAACGAAATTTATTGGAACTTTTGGAAGTGATGTCTATTTCTTCATCTGCGTCATTCTTGATAAGGGAAACAAGATTTGAAAGAAGCATATTGATATAAAATTCCTGAATGATAGAAGTTGCAGTAGCACCGGAAAACTCTTCCATAGCAAAACGGCTCTTTAATTCTTTGTATTTTAATTCCACCGGCCAGGTTCCCCCGAAGGGTCTGACCATCTAATTTTCAAATAAAATAATTCTAATTTTTTCATAAACTACCGGGGTCAGATTATCGAAAACAATCCGGGAAGAAAGTAATCTTTACATAAAATGATACAGAAATTTTTATAAAGCCAAAAACAGAAATGCCTAAATAGGACTCCTAGCATCATTACGATAGGGGGTCTTCGTAAGTAGGTAATCATCCGTATATTGACATTTTATAAAAGCCATCTGATACTGTTCCTGGCTGTCTGCCAGATTCTCTATCAGATGGCTTTGTATTATTTTTTAGTTTAGTACGGCAGTATTCCGGAAGATCCTCTGACCATGGAAGCAGTTTCTTTAATTCTTCCTCTTTAGGAAAAGCTTCCTTTTTTCTGAGTTCATCCAATATATAGGTCAGATATGCGTATGGTTTCAGATGCTCTGGTAACTCAGTTGTCGAGTAGTTCACTACGATGCATATATAAGTCTTTCAAATGATAAATCTCATATATTTTTGTAACCGCATTGGTAAGAGATGTTTCGTGCAGTGGATAATACTGCTTATATAATTTTTCCGGTTTTACAATGTCAATTATTTCAGAAGACCAAAGCCTGTACTTCCATTGCAGAGTAATATAACAGTCAGACATCCATTCCAGAATAAATTCATCATAAGTATTACTTATTTCTGCATTTAAATCTACAGTAATTCCCATATTTCCCATAATCTGTTTCGGAGTTTTACATAAATACAGGGGATTCCCCATATCCATATATCTACGATAATCACTTTTCATATATTTATAGATTATGCCAAAACAGTCAGAACAGTTTCGAGCTATCAATTTAAATAAATATCTTCCAGATAGTTTTGCACTGTTCAGGTAACCTGAATCATATGCCGGATTATTCATAAAAATCGCCCTCCTGATGATAGAGTAAAAATTTCCCCATAGCAGTTCTCACCGTAATTCCCGGAACTTCGAATCCTTCCAGCAAAATTGCACGGTTTCTTGCAGAAAAAAATTGATTTACTTCTCTGCGAGCGTGAAAATCAGCTGTTACATCTGATTCGTCTTTGTATACCTGCCATGCATCTTTCCATTCAATCTGTTTAAATGCTTTTTGTGATTTCAAAAATATCTGATTACCAAGAGAACCTTTATAGAAAAGTTTCTTTATTTCTTCAATATTGATCTGATTTAGCAAAAAAGCTTCTATGACCTGTGTATAACTGTCATCTGCACGATAGCCTTTGATAATATCAAAATCTGCTGTAGAAATACGGTACATTTCTACAATCCGCGAACCTGTGATTTCAGCACTCTCCAGGCTTGTTCCCCTGTTGGCAATGACCTCTGCGATCCAGGCTAAGATACCATAATCGTTCAGATCCATTATTTTCAGACCAGAAGTATTCAAAATATACCGGTTAACAAAAGAGTATTCCGGATCACCATTTAAAACAGCCCAGCTTTTTGCACGGTCTTTATATTCAGTGGTATAAAATCCATTTCCATAATCATTATCTGTTTTTCCACCCTGATAAATTGGTTCTTTTAAAATATGATCAGAACCATGATAAACAATTACATTCTCATATGCTGTATCAGAGTCCATAATATTAACATGACTTTTCACTTTATACCCTCCTTAAATTTACTTTTCAGCTGATTTTATTATAACATTGTTCTAACATCTATGTCAGTATAAAGATTTCGACACAAAGCGTTTGATTTTTACCGACAAAAATGGAAGTGGTAAAACAAGTATATTAGATATAGTAGTATATTATATTTTATCCCAATATAAATAAAGAGCCCCTGACCAGATGGATCAAAAACTCCTGCTGATGTTTTTTTGTTTACCAGTATTTTTTTATATAGTTGACAGCTATAGTGGTTCAGTTGTCAAGACAAAAATTTAAGCATTTTATAATGAACTGATATATGTAACTGGGTAGGGGAGAAAATCCCCCCTTAGGCTGCATGATTATCCAGTAACAGGATTGGATAATAGCAGGATGAGTAGGGTCCCCGAGATAAAACACTAATCTTTCTTTATATCCGCTGAGCAGTTTCTGGCTGGCAATTTCACGCATTAAATCAACATAATCTGTCATAGACGTTGCAGAAGTTGTGTGCTATATTGATTATATAAGAATAATTCTTTCGATGTACCAGACCACTGATTTGGTACAATGCAACTCCAACGCAAAACCACCATTATTTCCAAGGAGGATTTGAAAGATGAAAAAGAAATTGTTAGCTTTATTACTGGCTTCTTCTATGGCTCTAATGAATGTTGCTCCTGCATATGGTACAGATATTTTTACTGACCCGGATAATGCGGCAAACGAAGATGTAATTTCTGTTCCTGAGGAGCTTGATAACAATGGAGAGTTCAATGACACTGAAGATGAGTTTACTTCGGAACAGACAGATGATGATTTCTTTTCGGATGAAAAGGAAATGCCTTCTGTTCAGGAGGGGGACACGTTGGTTGCAAATGCAGGGCAGGGAATAACAGCTGGTACTTCCACATATTCCTCAAAGTCTTCCTTTGGCCGGAGAAAGGCTCTTTCCCAGCTTCAGGGTATGGGCATCAACAGCGGATCTTACAGCTGGAACTGGGCAAGTCCTGAATATACTTCTTATTATACAGATGAGGCAGGAAATCTTCATATTGTTGCCTGGAAAGATCAGACTTTATATGATGCTGTCTGCAATTCCGATCTTAATGTTACCAATGTAACAACAGTAAAGCTTCCGCTTCCATTGTGGGGAGGATTCTATGCTGCACCCGATGGGAATTTTTATATTGCAGCAGGACAGAAAAATCTGAACGAAGACAACAGCATAACGGCTGTCCGGATTCTCAAATACAGCCGTGCCTGGAAACTGCTTGGTGCTACAGACATTGGTGGCGGATATACAAATATGTTTGAAGGAATCTACATTCCTTTTGATGCTGCTTCCCTGCGCATGACCCAGATCGGTTCTACCCTGATCGTCCATACAGGACGGGAAATGTATGGAATGGAAGGAATACACCATCAGAGTGATATCACTTTTGTCATCAACACTCAGGATATGACGCTTATTAATTCAGATATGCCTTATTGCAGCCATTCCTTTAATCAGTTTGTTGTAAATGACGGCTCTCATGTGTATTTTCTGGATCATGGGGATGCTTATTACAGAGGTCTGATCCTGTCTTCCTTCTCCGCATATTCCGGCGGATATATCGCTCAGGATCGTGCGGTAAATATCTTTCCTTTTATGGGAGCTACAGGTGATAATTATACCGGATGCGAGGTAACCGGATTTTCTCTGGCAGGAAATAATCTGATCACAGTAGGCAAGTCTGTTCCCCATGGTTTGGCTGTGAATGGACAGACCGGATATGAAAATCTTAACAAAAATATCTTTATGATAATTACAGATAAGAACAGTATGACTTCCAGATTTATCTGGCTCACTCAGTATTCACCATCAGGAGCAGAAATAACTCTGACAGAACCAAAGCTCATCCCTGTAGGAAATAATCAGTACGCAGTCCTTTTCTCAGAGGAAACCTCCAACCAGAGCGTTCTGCATTATCTCCTTATGGATATGTCCGGAAACGTAAAATTATCCAAGTTATACAAGAATGTAACGATCCAGACGGATTCACAGCCGATCTTATGGGGACGTAATATTGTATGGGTATCTGGAAATTATGATAACGGCAACTATGACAGTTCCCGCACATACCTGTATGAAATCCCCGTAGTGACAACTCCACTTAATGGAATTGCTCTAAACCAGACAAATCTGACAATTGACGAAGGCAATACACAAAAACTCACGCCTTCCTTTACACCATCCAACTCTGATGATGTAAAAGATGTGGTCTGGACAAGCAGTAATCCTGGGGTTGCGTCTGTCTCAGAGGATGGAACCATTCAGGGGAACGGTTATGGTCAGGCAGTAATCACTGCTTCTGCCGGAGATTTTCAGGCCCAGTGTCAGGTGACGGTAAAGGTATCTGAGAACAACTCACCACTGACAAAACCTGTGCTGAAACTTTCCCAGAAAGCTGCGGATCAAATACATTTAACCTGGAAAAAGATTCCGGGTGCCAAAGGATACCAGATTTACTGCAAGACAGATTCCCGGTCTTCTTATAAGCGGATAAAAACTCTGAAAACAGGATCCCTCAGTTTTGATGCAGCTGTAGTACCGGGAGTAACCTATTCATTTAAAGTCCGTGCTTATGGAACCAACGCAAGTGGAAAAAACAAATATTCTAAATTTTCAGCGGTGAAATCAAGAAAAGCTGCTGTCCCGGCTCCATCTAAGGTTTCATGTAAAATGAGTAACGGTGGTACAGAGGTTTCCTGGACAAAAGTAGCCGGTGCTTCCGGATATGTAATTTACCGCAATGGTTCCGCTGCCAAAACAGTGAAGTCCTCTGTCTCAACCTGGAAAGACACAAAGGCTTATGATTCCCAGACAGGCATGTACTGGGTTTATAACTATTATGTAAAAGCTTTTAAGACAGTAAACGGCAAGCGAATATACAGTAAGCCCACAAAAACAGTAAATCTTTACTCGTAAATTATAAAACTACAAAAAGCACTATCACTTTGGTAAATAAAGTATAAAACAGGGCAGTCTCATCGGCAAAATTTTTGCCGGGAGGCTGCCCTGAGTATTTGTCTTATTTCACTTCTACTAATTCAATCTTGAAGTTAAGTTCTTTTCCAGCCATTTCGTGGTTTGCATCAAATGTAATGTTTTTCTCATCCTTAGCTGTCACTTTAACAGGGAATGGCTGACCGAACTGGTTTGACAGGTATACCTGCTGGCCAACTGTCAGGTCTTCGGAACCTGGGAGCTGGGCGATTTCCATAGTGAAGATAGCGTTTGGATCTGCCATACCATATGCTTCTTCAGGCATAAGGTGAACATCAATAATCTGTCCAACTTCCATGTCAGCTACAGCCGCATCAAATCCTCTGATCATCTGGCCTGCGCCGCAGATGAATTCCAGCGGTTCGCCACGATCGTAAGAGGAATCAAACTGTGTTCCATCATTGAAAGTTCCTCTGTAATGTGTGCGGCAGGTTTTTCCTACATTGCGTCCTGTAAGCTGTGGCTGTGATCCGCCACATCCACCGCATCCACCACCACAGCTGTCTCCACAGGAGTGTCCCTCCTCATGACTGCCGCAGGAATGTCCTTCTTCATGATGGTGATGGTCGCAGTTGGCTCCGGAAGACACTAATTCGCCTTTTAAATAGCTTTCAACTGCCTGGTCAGTATTTCCCTGGGCTCCGGCACATAATTCAATTCCTGCCTCTGTGAGAGCTGTCTGAGCACCACCGCCGATGCCACCGCAGATCAGAACATTTACACCCTGCTCAGCCAGCAGACCTGCAAGTGCGCCATGTCCTGTACCGTTAGAACCGATTACTTCACTGGAAACTACTTTGTTGTCTTCCACTTCATAAACTTTAAAAGACTCTGTTTTTCCAAAATGCTGAAAAATCTCTCCATTATCATATGTTACTGCAATTTTCATTTGAAAAATCCTCCAAATTATTTTTTATACCCATTCAGTCCAGTATAAACTGTCTGCGACACAAAAGCAAGGCTATTTGATCAGGTAATTCTCAATTCCATTTGCAATTCCCCGTACCATTTTTTTCTGATAAGAACTCTGTTGCATACGGCGGTCTTCGGAAGGATTACTCATATATCCCATCTCGATAATCGTTGTCGGAACTTTGCTCCAGTTATTTCCGGTCATAGAGTCTGTTTCCCAGACGTATTCTTTTCTGCATCCTGTAGCTGACACATATGCATTGAGCACAGCTTCAGAAAGAGCTTTGTTTTTTCTGTACATAGATGAAATATAAGGACTGTTTCTAGTTGTACAGATAGTCAGTGCTCCACTGATAGAGGAATTATCACTTCCATTGGCATGGATACGGATATACGCATCCGCGTTTGCCTTATTTGCCACTTTTGCGCGGTCAATACAGCTGAGAGCTACTTTACTGTTGGTTCTGGTCATTATTACCTTGAACCCTCTTTTCTGAAGAAGGGTTCTTAGCTGAAGACCAATGCTCAGGTTAAGCTTATATTCCTCCACTCCTGTAGCAACACCCTGGGTTCCGGACGTATCTTTCTCTTTCAGCTGGCTGGAACCAGGCCCAAGAGGTTCATAACCACCGGCAACGACAGCAGAATGCCCCGGATCCAGTACAACAACAGGAGTCCAGACCCCTTTACTGTTGATCTTTCGTCCATTTACAGTCTGATTGATACGCATTCTTCCGGTCTGTTTGCCAAAATACCTGAAACGATTATGAATACGGTGCCACCCTGTAAGCATAGTACCGTCTGCGGCAAAACAGTAATAATACTTGCCGATTTTGTGCAGATCTGTCAGCTTTTTGCCATTCTTATAATAGTATTTTTTTCCACCGTAGGTTTTCCATCCGGTGAAAGTACTGCTGACAGATGCTGCCTGGACATCTGTAAAATCTACAGCAGGTAAAGCTGTGACCAGGAGAAGAATACACAAGAGCCAGATAAAACATGATTTCCTTTTCTTCATACATGACTTCCTTTCATATAGAGATATTTTAAGTGATGGTTCTGTATGTTGATTATATCATAAGATTATCTGGGGATGTGGGAAAAAGTTCCTAAAAAGAAAGACTCCGGTCGTAATGACCGGAGCCTTCTTTTTTAGGAATCTGTATTAATTACCCAAATGGATTATTTAACTTTAGCAGTTTCCAGATTTGACCACTTACTGAATACTTTGTTATCGTTTTCAGAAGCTGTTCTGTTCCAGGAATGTACTCCTGCATAATATGTTCCTGCAGGAACGTTCTTGAATACAGCTTTGCATACACCTGGTTTAACATTTAATTTTTTGTATTTTCCATACTGATATGGACGTGTCTCTCCGTGTTCTTTCTTGGAACCTTTTCCGAGAACTACGTCATATCCTGTAGAGTTAGCAGATTCTTTATATGTTACTGTGATTGTAGAACCTTTTGTCTTAACACTGAGAATCTCTGGTGTATCCGGTGTGATTGCTGTTACAGAGAATGCATAGCTGTTAGACCATCCACCAAATACTTTCTTACCATTCTCGTCGCGTGTCCATGCATGGCAGTATGCATAGTAAGTTCCCTGTGGAACATATTTGAAGTTAGCTGTTGTCTGAACCTGATTCTTAACAACATCTAAACGGGCATCTTTGTTTGCAGGATCTTTAGATGTAGAAATTACATAGTCATATCCTGATGCACCGTCTGTTTCTCCTGAAAGGATTACAGTTGCTGTGTTACCGGAAACATTAACATTACTGATAACTGGAGCACCAACGTTTTCAGATTTCTTAACAGATACTTTCTGGCTTCCTTTATAGCTCTTGCTGTCAGCTTTAGCTGTTACAGTAGCTGTTCCATCGCCATTGTCTTTTACATCGTATTCTGTTGCAGGTACGATTACTTTACCGTTAAGTACAGTAGCTGTTAATTTACCGTTTGTTTCAGAAATTTCTACAGTTGTGTTAGCAAGATCCTTTTTAACAATTTTCCATGTTACTTTAACAGTGTTTGTAGTAGCGTCATATGCTAATGCACCAGTTGTAGGCCAAGCTGATGTATTGAATGCATAACCATTCTTCAGCTTAAGGTTTGCAGTTAAAACTTTGTTTGCAGGTGTTACATCTGTATTATTGGAAAGATTTACAAATTCATAATCTGTTCCTTCTACTAATGTCTTTTCACCTACTTTAATTGTAAGATTTGGAGTTGCAGCAACTCCACCAGCGTACTCTGTATCCTTTAAAGTAACATCTCTGCTAGCTACAGTAACGCCTGCAATTGTAAATGCATCAGATTTTACCGCATAAGTCTGCTTGCTTCCTGGGAATGTCTGTTCAGCTTTATTTGTATAATTTCCAATCGCATTGATATAAACATATGCTTCTGGTCCAGTAATATTGTTGAAATATTTAATTTCATAATCTTTGCCTTCAACAAGTTTTAATGTATTTGCTGTAGGAACAAATTTAACCTCTTTGAATTTTTTCTCTGTTCCATCATAACCAAAGATATAACCTGTCTTACTAAAATCAACCTTATTACCATTTTCGTCGAATGCATAGAATTTTCCGTCTAATTCAGCAGTAGAAACTTCTTTCGGAAGGATTTTAAAGTTAACTTCTTTTTTATCCCCTGTAAAGTTAGCATTGGTTTTTACAGGAACAAGTGTTACAGTTGCATCACCGGCATTTACATTTACTTTAGATGTCGTAGGATATGTGATTACAAAATCAGAAGCATTCAGTTCTACACCATTTAATGTGATTTTAAAATCAGAAGATGTTGGTTTAACCTGTTTTCCATTATAAGTAAATGCAGCTTTATGATCTTTTGTATTTGCTTCAACTTTAACATCATCCAGATTTGCTTTATTGATTGTAAATTTCACTGTCTGAGTTCCGGTGTAATCACCATCGCCCTCAACAGTTACAGTAGCTTCACCAGCATTTTTATTGTTAGTACAAGATTTAATTTTATAATCAATATCTTTTGCAAGCTCAACACCATCTACAGTTACCTTGATTGTAGGAACAATTTCTTTTCCTGTATAAGTGTATGGCCCACCAACTACTTCAACCTTAACATTTGTATCTGCGATATCTTTATTTGTAATCGTAGTTGTTTTTGAAGCTACAACTTCATTTGCAGTATTAGCGTGTGCTATTGCAAAGTTTTTGTTTGCGAGTTTAGTTTTTTCAATTTTGGTTGTAATAACTGTTTTTGGAGCTAATGTCGTAGGGGTAATAGTACATGTCAATTTGTATGCGTCTGTTGGCACATCAATTTTCTTTGTCTGACCGTTAATAGTAGTTGTTGCTTTTACTGTGACTTTTCCTGTCAGATAATCAGCTGCTGTTGGAAGACTTCCATCATACTGAACTTTTTCTGGAACTGTAATGTCAGTTGGATTGATAATTGCCGGAGTGATTGCGAATTTACCAATGGCAACACTACCGCTCCAATCGCCTATACCTACAATAGATACCTCTACTTTTCTTTTTGATACATCCTGTGTATTTACATTATCATTTTTATAAACAATTTTATAATCCTTATTTTCAACTAAATTAGTGTTTTCGGATTTAACATTTTTAATAACCTTGGTGATTGCTTCACCATTATAAACTTCAGCGCCTAAATCAGTAGTTGAAGCAATAGCAGTATTTCCATTACCACCATAATTAGTATCAACATTTGCATTGCTAACTGTAAAATGTAATGTAGAAGAAGAAATTACATTTAAAGTCACAGGAAGAGTAACTGTCTTTGTACCAGTAATTTCTTTAGAGTTTCCTGCTAATACAACAGATAATGAGGTTGCTCCAGTTGTGTAAGCCTCTGGTGTATAAGTGATTTTACTAGTTACTCTAGATGTTACATCCTTTTCTCCAAGATAAAAGTGAATTGCTGATTTGATAGTATTTTGATTTGAAACCTGATCCTGTCCAATACCATCAAGAACTATATTAAAGTCATCTATCTTATTAGCTGTAACTTTGATTTGATCTGTTGTTGTTTTGTTAACTGTAGAATTTGCAGAGTAATTACTATCAGTTATTTTATCTTTTGCTAAAGATGTACTATTAAAAGTGATTGTTAATGCACTTTTTGCATCAACAGCATTTAACCACTGCTGGCTTGCGACAGTATATGTAGCTGATGGTAAAATTTGACCAGTTACTGTATCTTTTACTTCTACGACATCAGATGGTAATGTATTTCCACCACTAACCTCGGCATAAGAAATTGTATCTTTCTTTAAAGTTACTTCTAAATCATCTGCCTTAAGTACACGTTTTCCAATAGAAACTAATGTTTTGATCTGTCCTGTATAACCAGCTTTTTTAGGAGTTGCAATTACATATACCTCTTTGTCTGTTACATTAACAAGATCTTCTCCTGTATATGTATACTCAAAATCATCAAATTTCAGTTCATTTGCAGCAAAGTTAGAGCCCGAAAATGTGAATTTTTTAATTTGTTCATCAGTAAAGGCAGCCTGTTTTCCTGTATAAGACAAACTCTCTCCACCAAGATTCATTGTCACATTAGATACATCAAAGCTTTTGATTTCAACACCTGCAATTGTGGTTACGAATCCAGCGTTAGCGCCTGTTCCTGTAATTTCAATGGTTACTATTTTGCCTGCATCAACAGCCTTAAAGTGAGCATTACCTAATGCTGACTGTAAAGCACTGCTGACTGTAGAACCTGAAGCAACTGTTACATCACCCTCATATGTACCACCTGCATGTACCTCACCTGTACCGATATCAGATACTTCATATCCACCAATTTTTACTTTATAATGGAAATTTGTAAGCGCTTTATCGCCATCTTTGATGTCACCAGTTACAGTTAAGTGATCTTTCCAGTTTGTTAATCCTAATGTAAGTTCGGTTGCAGCTGTAGCATTATCAACATCTGTTGTATTATCAACAACTGGTGCAGTAGTTGCTGCTTCATCTGAAAAAGCTTCTGTTTCATCAGCAACCGGAGCTTCAGTCTCAACAGAAACATCGCTGCCATCACTGAACTCAGCAGCCCATACCGGCACATTAGAAGTAGCAAGCATTGCAACAACAAGTGACATACTTAATGTCTTTTTTGCCATGCCCTTCTTTGTGTTTTTAATCTTTGTCATGATTATAGTTCCCCTTTGGGTGGTGGACAGGTTGATTTTGGAGAAAATTTCGTATGGGGAACTGATTTCAGACTTGGGGAATATCCATGTTTTATGATTTATAAGTGGATAATTGTTGACGATCGTAGTAAAAACAGGCAGTTATTGCAAATAAATCTGATGTTGTATTGAAAAATTCTTCTGGTTTTATGCTGATTGTAGCAAGCAAGTAACGATACATAATGAGACTCATAAAATATAAAATGCTCAGGTGATCTGTCTGAAAAATTGACGGTGTCGGATCAGCGAAAACAGATTTCAATGATTATATCTATATTTTCTCTATTAGCACAATAAATCGGAACCCGGTTCTGTTTCTGGCGAATGACAAGCTGAGAAATCAGTAACAATTGCATATTTTCAATAAAAGGGGAAGAATAAAATAACTCCTGCCATATAAAACAGGAGCTATTCTATATAAGACTGCAATTGTGGGAATTCTTTACAGTTATCTCTTATGTAGTTTCTTTTAAAGGCGGCAAATGCAGATTCCCGACGGAGCAGTGCCTTTAGTTTTCGCTGTATATATCTGGAATCAGTATTTTTTCTATATGCTTCAAGATTGTCATATAGAAGGTTCATTTCCTTTGTTAGTTCATTGTAGCGCATTGCACTTTTATATGTCCGCATACCAGTGTTGAGAAGATTGAAGGATTCGTAAATGAGCAGAGCAGTTCTTACTGCCATGGAATTATGCTCATCTTTGGCTGAAATTTCAGTTTTTCCATCTTTTAATTTAAACGTCATCATAAGCTCTGGATCATTTTTACAACAGTCTATAATTCCGTCATCATACTTTTTCTGATTTTTTATTCCATTGCAGTGACTGCATGACCAAAACAAATTATTCCAGTCAAATTTTCGTTCAGGGTATTTTCCGTTTTTATGAGGCAAAAGGTGTTCTACCTGAGGATCCTGAAGATTTTTCAGTTCGCAAATGTAGCACTTATCGTGAAAATCTTTTCTCAACCGGGATACAACATCTGGCTGTTCATAGCTTCCGGAAACTTTTTTTGCTTCTGATTCCAAAGAGGCAGGAGCGGGAAAAGAACGTTCTATTTTTACCATCAGATATCCTCCCGTTGTGCCAGTTCTTCTTTTAACTGCTGATATTCTGTGGTGATGTCAAGAGCCAGGTAATCAGGGATTTCATCCAAAAACATTTCCAACTCTGCAATTTTTTCAAAATCATCATCAGTAAGTTCCGGCTTCTGAACAAGTTTTTTATATTGCTGAAATTTATTTTTTAATGTATCGGATAAGGTATCAACCTGGAAATAACCTTTTACAATTCCATCATATGGTACATCTGACAATCCATTTTCAACAATGATATGATTCTCAAGATCGTAAATTACCACATTATCCAGGCTGTTAAGCACAAACGGAGAATGCGTTGAGACGATAAACTGAATATTTGGAAACAGGCAGGTTAGGATATGCATGATCTGTTTCTGCAGTTCAAGATGAAGATGCGTTTCGATCTCATCTATAAGTACAATTCCGGGAAGGTCAAATTCAAAAATACGTCCTTTTTTCTTGACCATACGAATCATGAGATCCAGAACAATATCCATGATGGCTGAAAATCCACTGGACATACAGTTGAAATCATAAGGTTCTTTTCCACTCTGGCAGATCATAAAGGAAAACGTATCTTCATTAAAATCTAATTTCAACGTAGTATCCTCAAATATTTGTTGCAAAAGCTTTTCAAACTGGATAAACCAATTATTTATAGAATCTGCTTTCGTGTTATTTGATTTTGCTCTTGCCAATGCTTCTGTCACTTTTAGATCTGCAAGATATTTAACAAACAAGTTTCTGGGAGCATCGTTTAGATCATAGGCATCATTTAGAGAAACTTTTTCTATGTGTTCAGGTACTTCAGCCTGAAAGTTTCTGTCACATTTATAGTAAGCTAATAAAAAACTTCCATCGGCATATAGTTCTTTTAAATTTATGTCTGTCTCATTATTAAATGACAGTTTAACAGATGGATCCAGCATATTGAAATATGTTGAAAGACGTTTTGCTGAATCCAAAGCATAAGGATCCATCTCTTTTGTTTTTTCTAAATTTAAATCTGATACTTGGAATTTCATTTTCAGATAAGCGGCAATGGCATCTAATACACTTGTTTTACCACTTCCGTTTTTGCCGGTAAAAATCAAGTGTCGGGAAGTAGTATCAGATAAATTGATAGTGATATCTTTTAAATGGCGTACTTTTTTAATTTCCAGTTTTGTAACAAATAATTTTTCCATATTTCTTTTTTCTCCTGGAGCATTACAGATTAACATGAGTTCATTATAACAAATAACAGGAAGAGTTACTAGAAAAAACTATTGACAAATTAAGACAAGCGCTGGATAGATTTTGATAATGTGTGGTACAATTCATTTAATTATCTTCGCAGCAACTGTAGATATACATACAGGGAATGGCAGTATAATTACGCAAATGGATTATTTCACTTTAGCTGTTTCAAGATTGGACCATGGGCTGAATACTTTCTTGTTATCAATGGATGTTCTGTTGAATGCATGCATTCCAACTATCCTAACACACAGGGATTACCAGTTGCAAATAAAATTTTTAATTGAACTTATTTAAGTAATATGTTATAAATAAGTTTGAGGTGATGAATATGGAATATAATTTTTCAGAGGATCTGAAATCTATACGAGAGATTCTGGGATTTTCTCAAAGTGAACTTGCAGAAAAAATCGGAGTAGAGCAGGTGACGATCTCAAGAACCGAGCTGAAAAAAACAGAACCATCGGCAAGGCTTTTGGAAGCAGTATATTCGTTTGCATTTGATAAAAACATAAAGATAAACAAATTAAAGGAAATGTTCTGGAGAGATGATTTAGGTGCAAATGAAAAATTGCTTTTTCATGGCGCTAAAACTGAAATTGACGGAGAGATTGATATTCATAAGGGAAGAAAAAATAATGATTTTGGGCAGGGATTTTATACAGGAGAAAGTTATGAGCAGGCAATATCATTTGTTTCAGGGTTTGGTAATTCTTCCGTATATTATATCAGATTTGATGACAGAGATCTGAAATGCAAGAGATATGAAGTAAATCAGGAGTGGATGATGACGATTGCTTACTATAGGGGAACATTGGATGAGTATAAGGATTATCCGGCAGTAAAGGCACTTATAGAACAGTCACGGAACTGTGATTACATAATTGCTCCAATTGCAGATAACCGTATGTTTCAAATCATTAATTCATTTATCGCCGGAGACCTTACAGATGAACAGTGTAAACATTGTCTTGCTGCCACAAATCTTGGGATGCAGTATATTTTTCTGACTGAAAAGGCTGTATCCCAGATAAAATTAACAGAACGATGCTATATATCAAATAATGAAAGGGAATACTATAAAAATATAAGACTTGAAGAGTCAAAACTGGGTGATGACAAAGTTAAATTAGCTAAAAGGCAATATAGAGGGCAGGGAAGATATATTGATGAGATTCTGTCATAAAGGGGTGACCAATATATGAAAAGGATGAATAAGGATGGAGTGCTTTTATGTGAACTTCAGGCAACAGCATTTGAAAAGTCAATTGATAAAATGGAGTCAAGTTCAGAGATTTTTATCAGGCGATTTATGAGGAGTCGAATAGCTAAAAGGCTTGATGATGGATCAGTACTGGAAAGTAATATCCAGGCAGAGGATATCCTGCAGCTGGTTAATGAAGAATATGGGTTTTCTAATTATGGTTCTGTGAAATATACCCGTAACGAAATGTATTGGATTGGATATATTTACAGGTATTTTGTAATAACCTACGAATTAACTTCCATGCAAGTCTATAAGATTGTAAAGCCAAAGGAACTGAAAGGGCTGTTTTTGCCATATCATACAATGGATCCATCTCAGGCTATTGAGCGAATATTGGAAGCAAAAGGCCTGTTTACCGATGAAAAAATGGAATTGGAACGTCAGTATGAAATATTCAAAAGAATACGAAATAAAAAAATATAAGGGGCTGTCCTGAAATTCACCAATGTTAAGATTTTCACCGTATGATAAAGTAAAGTTCTTAGCAATATCAATTTCATTTCCGTTTAATGTAGCATAAATTTCATCAGCTGGTACTTCCAGTGAATATCCTCTTCCTGTCGGAATCAGCGAAGAGGAATACCTGGTCAACATCCTTAAGGGAAAAGAAAAAATGTCAAGATCAGAAATTGAGAAAG